>Ga0209189_1000367_pt1 | contig 38134 bp, 47 predicted proteins | sample C_130820_EF_Meta_FD_187308 | JGI IMG/M metagenome (GOLD analysis project Ga0209189, IMG submission 187308) | Freshwater microbial communities from Lake Croche, Canada to study carbon cycling - C_130820_EF_MetaG (SPAdes) (version 3) | ecosystem: Environmental > Aquatic > Freshwater > Lake...
CCGACGGTCGAACAGAAACACAAGTGGAGTTTTGTTTTGATCCCTTGTATTGGCCCATGTACGATTGTTACTCAAATACCTATCCCAACGGATCCCCCTTTCACGCCTGGCGTGCTGGATTCCGCGAAGGTGTCAAAATGTGCCTGCAACGTGGTGCCAAACCCACTGTGGCTGAATTCAAAAATCAAGTGTTGCGTAACCTAGATCACATGACCATATGGCACAACGTGGGTGCAGATGCAGAACACGGTGAGTGGGCCATTGCTGGTTCCAGGCAAGGCACCTACATGACCATGCTTACAAATTGGGATCACACTCTGGTCCAGGATTTCAATGCCTTGGCCGAATTATGGCTAACAGTGAAAGATTCCCAACCGCGCATGCTGAGCAATCAACTGGGTCCTGAACTGGGTCAACAGTTGGACCTGCCTGTGGCCATATTGGAATCAGAACAAAGTGCTTTTTTTAAATATCACTATCGTTCAAACTGGCACAATCGTGGTGTCATGATCCGAGAAATAGACGTTATTAGACAACAAGAAGGCTGGTAAAAGTAGTAATTAACAAGCCAGACCCTCCAATGACAGATTCAAATAAAAGTAAATTCCTTTCGTCGGCTGAACAAATGAAACAGGACCTGGGTCCTGCACTGTGTTTGGCCAAGTGGAAACAGGTCAGCTTACATCTGACCACAGGACTCAACAACTCTTGCTATCATCCGCCCTTGCACATGATAGACCCTGAAGCAATCAAAACCAACCCTGCTGCTCTACACAATACTTGGCACAAAAAAGCACAGCGAAAAATAATGCTTCAGCAGGAGCGTCCCACTGAATGTTCCTACTGCTGGAACATGGAAGACCAAGGCAAGCTGAGTGACCGACACTATCGTTCGGGCGAACCCTGGGCCGCAGTGGATTTTGAAAAGATAAAGAACTCAACCGGAGATGAAGATGATATTATCCCTAGTTACGTGGAAGTTAATTTTAATCATGCTTGCAATCTGCGGTGTAGTTATTGCAGCCCTCAGTTTAGTAGTTCATGGGCAGATGAAGTGTCTAGACTTGGTGCATATCCTACCTTGGTGCCTCATAATGCTCCTGAGCATTTTACTGGGAGCCGTCGCCCTATACCTGTCCGCGAGCATAATCCCTATGTAGAAGCATTTTGGTCATGGTGGCCCACGCTGTACCCCGAACTGGTACACTTTCGCATGACTGGTGGCGAGCCCTTGATGGATCGTAACACCTATCGAGTGTTTGATTATGTGTTGGCCAATCCCAGTCCTCGGTTGCATTTAAATGTAACATCAAACTTCAGTGTAGAAGATGAACTGTTTGAAAAGTATTTGAACTATGTCAAACAGTTGTGTACACCCAACATAGAACACTTTATGCAGTATGTTAGCTTGGATTCAGGGCGCGGCCCACAAGCCGAATACATTAGACACGGTATGAATGCTGACCGTGTGGTACGCAATGTAAATCGTTATCTAAGTGAAGTTCCCAATCGGAACAGTCTTACATTCATTATTACCATGAACAATCTCAGCGTCACAGGCTTTCGTGACTACATGGAATGGATTTTGCACCTGCGCCGCACACACAGCCATACCTATCAACGTGTGTGGTTTGATACTCCTGTACTACGAGAACCTGCTTGGCAAAGTCTACAAACCCTGCCCGAAAGTTATGCGCAACAACTAGAACAAGCACGTGATTACATGCTGGAGAATCTGACCACTGAAGCCAATCCCTTGCACGGATTCAAAGACTACGAAGTACAACGCCTGGAGCGTGACATTGCCTGGATGCGTAGTGCTCAAACACAGGATCATTCGGTTACCCGAGCAGACTTTTATCGTTTCTTTGCAGAACATGACCGCAGACGCGGTACCAACTTCTTGGAAACTTTCCCAGAAATGAAAAGCTGGTGGGCAGAATGTGAATATCATGCCAAACAATAAATTGATACTGGATGCTTCTTGTGAAACACACCAGTACATACATCAACACGCAACAGATTTCTTTCACGATTTTGCAAGTCACGACATTGATACAGATGCTGTGTATGTGATCGGACGAATACAATTTGCCAACAACAAAGTCAAAATTAGAGAACTGATAGAGAATCACAATCTACGAGTGGTGTTTTGCAATCCGTTTGAAGGTTCTGAAACATTGAGAATGCAGATGCTGGCACACGGATTTGAAGACCTGGTGCTGGCCAAAAAACTGCTGATAGTCAGTGGAGGAGATCTAGAGCCTGGTTGGACCTACATGCTTTATGATTTTTTCCTGCCCAAGATTCACGACTTTGACGAAAACCAACAGGCCTGTGCCAGAGCTGAAGAAATATATTCAAACACTGCCAAACCCTACAAGTTTCTGTTTCTAAACGGACGCGGACGCAGTCACAGAAAATGGATGACCGAATACCTTGGACACAATCAACTGCTAGACTCGGCTGTTTGGTCCTGGCTGGATCCCAGCAGTAGAATGGCCCGCGGATTACACTTGATGGTAGACGGCCACAATCTCATGGCCCGTGAGCGGGATCTAAAGTTCCTGGCGCCAATGTACGAAATACCAAGATACCATAAAAATTTAAATGTACCACCTGGCACAGTATTTGCCAAATACGAACTGTTTGATCGAGAATGGGGAGAAATATATATCAATGCCAACTGCTATATAGATACCTATTTCAGTGTGGTCACCGAAACGGTGTTTGAATATCCTCACAGTTTTAGAACAGAAAAAATATGGAAACCCATTGCCATGGCTCATCCTTGGATAACTGTGGCCAACCGTGGGTTTTATCGAGACATGCACAATCTGGGATTCCAAACATTTGGACACATAATTGACGAAACATTTGATCTGATTGACAACAACCAGGATCGAATCGAGCGTGTGGGTGCTGTGATAAAAGATTTGTGCCAGCAAGACCTTGCAAAATTTCTCAATGAGTGTTATACTGTATGTAAATATAATCAGCAACATCTTCTGTCTATCCGCGAACCTGTAAAAAATGCATTTGCTGATAGATTTCTAACCTTTCTTAAAAACAATCAATGGATGACTTGACCTTCAAACACACAATATTAGACACCAAGTCAGCAAGTTTTTGTGCAGCAAAATGGTACAACGCTACCATCTGGCTGGGTTCAGGCATGACCACGTCGTGTCACCACCCGCCGGCCCATTTGGTGGACATTGATAAAGTCCGGTCCAACCCTAGGCTGTTGCACAATACTGATCAAAAGAAAGAAGATCGCAGAAAAATGATTGCGGGCGAACGCCCAGCTGGTTGTGAATACTGCTGGAAAATTGAAGACATGGGACGTGATGCTGTATCAGACCGTGTGTACAAATCACGAATATTTCCTATAAAGGCACTAGATGAAGCATACCAAACTCCGTATACCGAAGACGTCAATCTTCGCACTCTTGAAATCGCATTTGACCGTACTTGCCAATTTGCTTGTAGTTATTGTAACCCTGCTTTCAGTAGCACATGGGTTAACGATATCAAACGAAACGGTCCATATGTCGATTTGGTGTCAGATGGGCGTAATCACTTTACTCACACTCACGATAGTGCTCAACTATACAAGTTTGGTGAAGTTAACCCGTATGTTGAAGCGTTCTTTGACTGGTGGGAAAGTGACCTACATAGCACACTCCAAGAACTAAGAATTACCGGTGGTGAACCGCTCATGTCAGGCTATACTTGGAAACTGATTGATTGGTTTAAAACAAATCAAGGCAAGAGCAAGACCAAATTGGCCATTAATTCTAATCTTGGAACTGAAGTGGACATTGATAGATTGTTGACCAGCATCGATGGCATGAACATAGACCTGTACACGTCAAATGAAGCGGTCAGTCTGCAAGCAGAGTACATACGTGATGGCCTGATCTGGGACGACTGGGCCAACAATGTAGAACGTTTGCTTGATAGCAACAAGTTCCGTGGCATACATGTGATGTGTACTGTCAACGCATTGTGTTTGGATAGTTTAGATAGTCTATTGGATTGCATATTGAACTGGAAACTGGAATATGGCAAACAAGCCATCAGCTTCACCTTGAACATTTTGCGTTTCCCTAGTTTTCAAAGCCCGTTGATACTGCCTGCAGAATTAAAAACACACTATAAAAAAGTGTTAGAAACTTGGCTGGCACAAAATGGCAGCAATAGATTTTTACACGAGCATGAAATAAACCATTTGCAAAGATTAATTGATTATCTAGATGTGGTCAAAACTCCACATTCAGAAGCATTTGAGCAGCCCAAATTGTTGAATGACTTCAAACAGTTTTATACACAATATGACCAACGCCGCGGTAAAGATTTTGGTCATGCGTTTCCCAATTTAAAAGCATGGTACGATTCACTGTAAATGAGCTACAACTACAATTCCACAGACCTTAACACGCCAACAGAACTCACTGAACATGAGCAGTTTCTGCTGCATGATTCAAAGACATTCTGCATGTATCCCTGGATACATTTGCATGCATATCCCACAGGAGAAGTACATCCTTGCTGCCATGCTGAATGGAAAGAAACACCGTTGGGCAATGCTCGTGAAAGCACACTAGAAGAAATATGGCATGGGCAACCAATGGCACAGCTTCGTGCCGACATGCTGAGTGAAACTCAGCATCCATCCTGCACACGTTGTTATGAACAAGAAGCAGCAGGGTTCTTTAGTGGTCGTAAATCGGCCAACAAGCATCACGGACATAACATAAAGAAGCTGAAGTCTGCACCATTTGAAATGACCTACTGGGACATACGTTTTTCAAACCTATGTAATCTACGTTGCAGAACCTGCGGCCCCACATTCTCATCACAGTGGTACCAGGATCAAGTGCAGCTGGTCGGACCCGAATGGGGCAAACACAATCGTGTGCTGAACATAGCAGGCAGCAGCAAAGATGACATGTGGCAACAACTACAGCCGCACCTGGACCATGTGGAAAAGATATACTTTGCTGGTGGTGAACCGTTGCTGATGGACGAGCACTACAATATACTAGACGAGCTGGTGCGCAGGGAAAGATTTGATGTAAGGTTGCTATACAACACAAACTTCACGCACACACAGCTGAAGGATAGATCAGTATTTGAATACTGGCGACTGTTTAAATCTGTTTCGGTGGGTGCAAGCCTAGACGATCAAGGTGCCAGAGCAGAATACATACGCAAAGGCACTGAATGGGATATTGTGGTACGCAATCGTCAAGAAATGTTGCATGTATGCCCGGGAGTAGACTTTTATATCAGCCCCACACTAAGCATAATGAACGCTTTGAGTTTGCCCCAATTTCATCGCGACTGGGTGGCACAAGGGTATATCCGTGCCCAGGACCTTAATGTAAACATCTTACAGGATGGCGCACACTATCGCATAGACATAGCCACGCCTGAATACAAAACACGCATACAGCAGCTATATCAAGAACACCTGGAATGGCTGCGCCCGCAAGACCACTTGCAACGTGCAACAACAGGATTTGAATCTGCTATCAATTTTCTAAACGCCACAGACAACACACATCTATTGCCTAAATTTTGGCACAATATGGCACAGCTTGATGCCATACGCAGTGAAGACATATTGACTGTTATACCTGAATTGCAGGCACTGAAATGAACATACCACACCCTAAATTTTGTGTATTGCCCTGGGTCAGCTTGGAAGCCAGCCCAATTGGAACTGTACGTCCATGCTGTCTAGCCGATGACGAAATCGTTGACAACAATGGCGACAAATTTGAATTGCATACTGCCAACTTTGGCGACATACAAAACAGCCGTCACATGCAAAGCATACGACAGCAGTTTCTAGCAGGTGAACAACCCCAAACATGTCGCAAGTGCTGGAATGAAGAACGCAGTGGCCGCACCAGCAAACGCATGCATACCCTGGACAGAATGAAGCACATGGGAATTGACTCGGAATGGACAGCAGAAGCCAAACCACTCATGTTCTTGGATCTGAAATTGGGCAATATCTGCAATTTAAAATGTCGCATATGCGGATCCTGGAGCTCAAGTCAATTCGCGTCAGAAGAGATTGCACAATTACCGCCGGAACAAAAGAAAAAATCACATGCCTATACCATGCTCCGGGCCGGAGCCTGGCCACAAGAAAACCAGCAGTTTTGGACCGAAATAGACAGTGTGTTGAATGATATTCGCTATATTGAATTCACTGGCGGAGAACCATTCATGATTGACGAACACTTTGATATGTTGCAAGGCATCATTGATCGTGGCATCGCTCATCAAGTTGAAATACACTACAATACCAATGGCACACAATACCCTGCCAGAGGGCAAGAAATTTGGTCGCATTTTAAAACTGTGGAAGTGGCGTTCAGCATTGACGATCTAGGCCAAAGATTTGAGTATCAACGCAGCAACGCAGACTGGGCAGTGGTACTGGACAATATCACAAGTTTTCAATACCTTCAAACTCAGATGCCCAACTTGCAGTTGCAATGTTGTAGCACCGTGAATGTGTTTAACATACGCTATATTGATCAACTGGCCCAGTGGATAGAGTTGCAAAAGTTTGACTTTGTGTACTGGAATATCATGCACGATGCCTGGTACTTCAGTGTTGCCACACTGCCAGATTTGGCCAAAGCTGAGATCTCTGAACATTTACGTTCCGCAGCGGTACCATCTCAGTATCGCAAGGAATTTGATCGCATCATCGATTTCATGAACAACGGTGCCTCCACAGATGGCTTTATGTTGCGAATGAAAATTGCTGACCTAGATCGCAAACGACAACAGGATTTAAATTCAGTAGAGCCAGAGTTTGCTAAATTGATTGACTATCAAAAATCATGAAACCCAAAATTTTATATACCAGTATTGCTCCATTTCAGCCCTGGATGATGCCACTGTGGCAGGATCATGTTGACGTAGAACCTTTTGATCCTGACAGGACTTATGATGTAAAAAATTGCATGGTCATGATTGACGATCGCTACGATAAACGGGAATTGTATCAAACTGTAAAATCTCAAGGATATAGAACAATACTAGACTATACCTGGGATACCAATCAAGGCGAATCATATCAAATCACAGACAGTGAACTGGTTTTAAAGTCAAGTGAATGGATTCGTATTCACGAGCCCTTGATGTGGCGGCATAAAAATTATCATGTGCCACGAGAACAATGCTGCCCAGACAAATTTTTCTTGTTGTTAATGAATCAAAAAAGAGACAACAGAGATCAACTGTTGAACGCCGCAACTCCGTATCTCGACGATTCTCTGTACAGTTATGTGCAACAGGGCAAGCTCTTGCCCGGCGATGAATTTGTTCCACACCCTATGCACGGCGCCACAGCAAATGATAGATTTTATCGTCCAGAATGGTATTCGCAGACCAGTTTTAGTTTGGTCAGTGAAACTTTTGTCAGCCAAGACTTGTTTGTCAGTGAAAAAATCTTTAAACCACTGGCTTACTGGCATCCACTTGTGGTATTTGGAACGCCACAGACTTTGAGCTATATTCAATCATTGGGGTTTGAAACATTCCATCACATGATTGATGAAAGCTACGACACAGAAACAAATGCTGTTGACCGATTGCAAAAAATAATCGCAGTGGTAGATGATCTGTATCGTGAGTTTAAACAACACAAAATGATATGTCAAGATCCCAAAACCAAAGAAATATTACAGCACAATCACAATTTATTTTTTGATATGGAAAAGGTATCTGCGCTGTTTACACAACAACTGTTGAATCCTGTGTTGGAATTTGCAAATCGATCATGACAACACTTATTGGACACACTGGCATGATTGGGCAGACATTACAGGATCAGCACTGTTTTGATCGCTGCTACAATTCCAGCAACATTGAATCCTTGACAGATCACTCACACGACCTTGTGATATGTGCTGCTCCATCGGGCAATAGATTGTTGATAAACTCTGACCCCAGGTCAGACCAGCAGAATCTTGACCGTCTGACAAAAATTATCGCCTGCACTGAAATAAAAAAGTTTGTGTTGATAAGTTCAGTTGATGCAATAAATTATCCCGATACGCCTTACGGTAAAAATCGACTGATGTTTGAAAGTTTTGTGCAAGAACATATTCCGGACTTGCACATTGTGCGATTGAGCTCTTTGGTGGGCCGGAACATCAAGAAAAACATGTTGTATGATTTAAAACATCAAATGTACCTTGAGCATGTGAATCCGGCAGCAAAAATACAATGGTATGATTTAAAAAATCTCTGGACCGACATTGATCTAATCTTGAATTTGTCTGTGCGCACCCACAACTTTGTGAGTGAGCCAATTCAAAATCAAGAGATCATTGACCAGTTTTTTCCCACAAGTCAGGTTGGTTTAGAAAAAGAAACGCCCTACTGTGATCTTCAACCGCATTGGGTCAGCAAACAACATATTTTTTCGGCCATTAAGGAATACCTACAATGAAAAAAATCTATATCTGTGGTGATAGTTTTGGTGTGTCAGATCCTGAATATGGTGCCTGCTGGGCTGATATTCTTGCGCAGTCGCACAATTATCAAGTGACCAATCTGAGCCAAGTGTGCGCCAGCAATCTCATGATCGGCATGCAGGTTGATCAAGCCATTGGTTCAGCTGCTGACTATATCATATTGCTGTGTACTTCCAGCACTCGCAGTCAGTTGAGACACAATCATGCAATTGTTCCATACAGTGTGCATAGTCTAGATTCAACCACACCTTTCACCAACAAGCAACTGAATTTGTTGCGTGAATTTCACGCCGAATGTTTTGATTTAGAATTGGCGATATATGAAAATCAACTGATAATCGAAGCTGTGCTACAGAGATTAGTAGACTCAGGGTGTGAATTTTGTTTCGACCAAGGCGGCTTTGAACACCCGTGGTATGGCGGCCAAAAGAGATATTTTGAAAAATTTGATCAGTATCGCAGTCGCTTCAATTTGTGGGATCATGCCAGCACACGCAGTTACAGGCCCTATTATCACATACAAGATTCAAAGATACATCAAAGGGTAGCTGACTATTACGCAGGATTAATACATGACCAAACCTGACACACTGTGCATGGCACCCTGGACTCACACATACCTAAGTCCGCAAACTGAACGGCGCATGTGCTGTGCCAGTCGTGAGCCTGCACAAAGTTTTGAGCAGTACATTGATACCAGCACAGGCACAGGCCAATACAATCCGATGACTCTGGACCAACACTGGAACAGCGAACACATGCGTAGTGTTCGTCGTCGCATGATGGCCGGAGAGACCTTGCCCGAATGCGAAGTGTGCAACGACCGACTGTTGAACACCAATGTGTATCGCAGCTATTTTAATCAGCTGTTTGGGCACAAGTACAATCAAGCCATGCAAGCAACAGATGCCACAGGCTACACCACAATCAAACCTGTGAGCTGGGACTACAGGTTCAGCAATCTTTGCAATTTCAAATGCCGCACATGCGGTGACATGTTGAGCAGTGCCTGGGAATCAGAGCAACGACAGCATGACATGATCAATTGGCATGATTCAAAGAACAACTGGATGCGTCCCGATATCAAACTACAAATCACCAAATTTCAAGACAGACAAATTGAAGCAGAATTTGCTCAAGCAGTGGAAGAGCATCGTGTGGAAGAAGTGTATTGGGTGGGTGGAGAACCACTGATGTATGAACAGCATTGGCGGTACATGCAACGTATAATTGAACTGGGAGATGGACCGAATGTTTATGCTAGATATAATACTAATCTTAGCCGTGTTGATTTTGGCGGCAGGGATCTCTATAAAGATATTTTGTTGGGGCTTCGAGACTGGCAGATCTGTGCAAGCCTTGACGGAACAGGCACAACAGGAGAATACATAAGGACTGGGCTTGTTTATGACAAATTTGTAAACAACTTCCGCCAGGGTCTGGAGATTGCTACCAACCCTAGACAAATGCGCCTGGACTTTACACTCACACTTCCGGGCATGACCGAAGTTGATGCAATGAATCAGTTGGCAGCAGAGTTGGGCGTGGAAATGTTGGCCAAGGTTGTGTTCAGCTTTTCTCCTGACATTGTGTTGAGTCCATTGGCCATGCCCAGAGCATTGCTGAATCCTTGGGTTGACGAACTGGCAGGCCGCTCCGCAGGAGCCATGCGTGATGTACTGCTACAATTAAAGAGCCGGCCTTGTTTTGAAGAACAATGGCCGGAAAGTTACCAATCAGGGCTTGCGAAAGGCAAGGCTCGTGTGTTAAAATTAGAACAAATACGCACACACAGCACAACAATGACAGAGATACTGTCACAACGACCAACGGTACTAGAATGGTGGAACAAAATTGCTTGATCATATAGAAATAGACCTTAGAGGTCAACACAGTATGTTGACTGTGCATATTGATGTGTATGACACCAGTCTCTCACGCAAATGGTTAACAGCACTAAACAATATTATTCGTGACGATTTGCATCTAGAAAAAAACTATTGTTTCTTGGGATTTGCTAATTCACAACGCAGCGTTGATTACCTTTGCACACAAATGAACCGGTCTGTGGTTGCAATCAACAATGCCAATTTGGGTTATGTGATAAATGATCATTTCTCTTCGTCCAACACAATTGCACCCAATGGCAGAATTGATCATGATCGCATGAATCAACTGCACCGATACTTTGAAGATCTTCAGGGTGTGTCGGGTGCAATGAGTCCCTACTACACAATTGCTGACCATCACACAAGATGGCACATACGACAATTGAATTTGCTGTGTCACGAATTTGAAAGTCTTGTGTTAAGCATAAAAAAACAACGAGACGCCCCTGAATGGCAACGTCCCAGTCAGCTGATGTGTTGGTTACGTGCTCCAAGATTTGTTTTGGATGAACAAGATTACGAATCTTTTGGAATAGAAACAATCAACAGGAAACTGGGCGGAGTACATGTGGGCGTGAACAAAGCAATTGGTAAATCGCATTGGGAAGTATTCAACGATGAAGGCCGCAGCATAGACGAGTTGACAACCACAAGCATGCGCAGCCAGACTGAAGCTGCTGGAGATTTTGATATCGAATGGGCCAACGATCCCGGCAAGTACCATTGGCAAATCAAACAACTTGCTGAATTTCGGCAATGGCTAATAGACAATGGATTTGATCCTGAAGATAAATCACTCACAATCGGTCACCCTCAAGTGGCGCAGGTGAATTTAAAACGCAGTTTTGGTACCGAGGATTATCGGGAGATATGGACACAATTAGAAGCTCATCTTGATGTGTACCGAGTGCGCACAAGCTGGGGCGAAGCTGTGTATGATTATCGCTGGGACGATGCAGACTACGCAGAACAACAAATAATCAAGTTACGGTCATGAACGACGTTGTGGTCAATGATTATCTCACCTGGGAATACTGTACAGATCCTGACATACAGTATCTTGCCTGCCCGCCGCCAGCTCCGATGCGCAACTTCATGCCACAGTGGTTCAAAGATCTTAAATCACGCAAATCCGAAATAGATATTGCCGGGAACATGACCATACGAAACTGCCTGGGATTTCGTGGGCTAGCATCGATTGGTTATACCATACCACTGCCTGAAACATTGACCGGATACGACACTCGCTTTAGTCAAGGTAGACTGCACCCAGACATGCTGTATGGTACACACTGGGCCAACAAAGGACAACAGCCCTGGACTGACGATGATTTCAGCCTGTATGAATACCGGATTCGTTTGTTGCATTGGCCCTGGCGAGCCCGAATGGCGCCCGGGTGGCGACTGTTGATATTGCCCTATCTCCTGGATTGGAGCCAGGATTGGAATGAGTTTGCTGGCGCTGCGGAACCCAACTATGATGTGCGAGACGGCACCGGCATAGGTACTGCTTTAAAGTGGACACAGCAAATTGATCATAATTACAACTACTACAACTTGGAAACTGCCATAGCATTCAAGCGTTCGGTCACTGTGGAAAAAGGAACTGTAACATTTGTCGCAGTACCTTTATATGACCCTGAGTTGTTGATCAAGCAAAAAGGAAATGAACATGGGTTGGATTAAAAGACTTTGGGAAAGAATCGCATTGGAAATTCGCTATCGTAAAAAACTAAAAGAACTACGCAAACGCGATCCATTTATTTACAAATGAATATCCTAGGCATCTCAGCAGGCTTTCACGACGCGGCAGCCACAGTGATCTCACCCGACGGGGAGATATTGTTTGCTGGCCATTCAGAGCGTTACAGCAAAAAGAAAAACGATGAAAACTTTTGCCAAGGACTGTTAGATGATGTGCTAGAATATGGACCAGAAGTTGTAGCATACTATGAACGCCCTTGGGCCAAGCAAGCAAGACAGTGGTATGCAGGACAAGGCCTTGAGTGGAACAAATTAACAGTCAATCAAATACTAAAACAACAACTGGGTGGCCAGATTGAACCTGAGCGGGTACTCAGTTACAATCATCATCAGAGTCATGCAGCAGCAGGGTTTCAAACCAGCCCGTTTGACCAGGCCACAGTGGTGGTAATTGATGCTGTGGGCGAGTTTGAAACAATCACAATCTGGGCAGCAAAATATGATTCACGAGGTCGTGCAAAATATAAAAAACTTTGGCAACAAAATTATCCGCATTCCATCGGACTCTTTTACAGTGCAGTCACTGGCAGAGTTGGCCTACGCCCACTAGATGAAGAATACATCTTGATGGGCATGGCTGCTTACGGGCAAAACAACGTCAGCAATCGCATGCGTTACGACTTGATTGACAACGAATGGAAAATCAAGTTCAAGAACAACTTGCACATCGGACTGTCGCAAAGGTATCTAAGCGATTATTCAGACACAGACATTGCTGCAGGCGCACAAGTGCTGGCAGAAGATCTGATACTGAATGTGATGGTCCGTGCTAGAAAACTAGGCCAGAGTCGGAATTTAGTTTACATGGGAGGCGTTGCCCTTAACTGTGCAGCCAACGCCAGAATAGGACATTATTTTGATAATATTTGGATTATGCCTTGCCCCAGTGATGCTGGCAGTAGCCTTGGTGCTGCCGCTTTGGCTCATGGACATAGAATTAACTGGAGAGACGCTTATCTTGGGCACAATATTCCTGGTGCTTATCCCGTTAATCAGTTGCTGGATAGGCTACTTACTGAATCAATTGTGGGAGTCGCCTCCGGAAAGGCCGAGTTCGGTCCCCGCGCACTCGGAAACCGTAGCCTCCTGGCAGACCCTAGAGGCAGCAAGATCAAGGAGAAAGTAAATGACATCAAACGTAGACAACAATTCAGACCATTTGCGCCAGTTATTCTGGAGGAGCTGGCTGAGCAGTACTTTGACATGCCTCGTGGCTTCGCTAGCAGTAGGTATATGCAATCAATCGCTCATTGCAGGTATCCTGAGCTATTTCCTGCTATCGTTCATGTCGACGGCACTAGTCGTGTACAAACTGTGCCCAAGGACGGATCAGGAATTAGAGAACTGTTAGAAAAGTGGTATGTGTTGACCGACTGCCCTATGTTGCTCAATACCAGCTTGAACATAAGGGGTGAACCCATGGTCAACAATCGAGCAGATGCGGACCGATTTCAAGCTCTTTACGGTGTCACTGTGTGTAGTTAGGGATAAGTCTCAGAATCTACCAGTCTGGTAAATAAATGTCATATGCCCATTCAAGTTTACAATTCCGCGTTAACCAATCAAATATGGTACACTGACAAATGCAGTATCAGTACTGGCAACACCGCAGTAACCTATCAAGTGTATGCAACTGCGTTGGGCAGTGAACCAGCAGTAGGAAACATCTATTCTGGACCTCCTGAAATTGGAGCAAACGAAGCCAAACAAATTTATGTAGGTGTGGGTAATTATTTAACTATTGCTGGCAGCGGATTCACAGCAGTAGCAATAGGTACTGCAACATCAGCACAAGCAGGCACGGGTAACTTTACAGAACAGTTTATAGCACCGCCTAATACAGGATTAGTACTAAGTCTCGACGCAGGGAACCCTGCAAGTTATCCGGGCTCTGGCGCTACCTGGACTGACACCACGGGTGGAAAGACGTTTGCACTCTCAGGCAGCCCTACTTATAGCAGTAACAATGGTGGATACTTATCATTCAACGGAAGCACACAATATGCCTATGCCAGCACATCGCTGGCCACACTCGGTACCTGGACCGTGGAATCATGGTACTTTTACAACAGTACCGCCGGCGGACAAAACAGTCAAATCATCACTGACGCATTAGGCACGGCAATAAATTATAGACTCGGTTACCAGGCGTCTGGTGCATTTGTCAGCGCCGGTTACTTTGCCGGTGCCTGGCGCGAAACAACTCCCTACACATTGACCAACAACACCTGGAATCAAATTGTGGGCACTTATGATGGCACCAATCTCAAAGTGTATGTAAACGGCGCACTGGTACAAACCAACACCGGTGGACTCACATTGGCGTCCGGCAACGCTGGCATACTGCTAATGACCGAATGGACGCTCGGCAGTCCACAAGGATTTTTGGGCGGACGTCTTGCCATAGTAAATGTCTACAACCAGGATATTGGTCTTGCCAACATCCAGTCAAACTTCAATACCAATCGGTCAAGATTTGGATTATAGATAAGTCTCAACATCCGCGGCGAGCCCATGGTCAACGATCGCGCAGATGCAGATCGTTTTGAACAATTGTATGGAGTAACTGTTTGTAGCTAAATATTGTATGTCAATCACAATCGGACCCGGAATTAGTATTGGCCCAGGCATCAGCTTATTGGCTGATCCACCCATACCTAGTGGCAGCGCAAACTTTGTAAGTGCAAGCAATCAATTTCTCAATGCAACAACTGTTGTGCCAGGTACCCCTACTGCCACATATGAATGGTGGGTTTATGTAAACAGTTTTAGTACAACTGCGGGCATATTGAATACTCGTACTAATGGCACCACTGCCAACAGCGGCTTTTTGGTCACTTTAAATTATTCAGGCGGTGGCACTGCTAGTGTGTCTGTAACCGCCACAAACGGCACAACCAACATCAACCTGGGAACTGTGAGTCTCAATACCTGGTATCACATGGCCTTGATCAGAACTGGTACACTTACTAACTGGTCCTTTTATTTCAATGGAGTCAGAACTGCATCAACGATCTCGGGCGCCACAGCCCCCACATCGACTGCACTTTACTTGGGTACCAATAATGGTAGCACACAGACTCTTGACGGTTATATCAGCAACTTCCGTTTTGTAAAAGGTGTAGCAGTATACACTGGTAGTACTTTCACCGTGCCCACAAGTCCACTGACAGCAACACAGAGTGCAGGCACAAACATTTCGGCTGTTACAGGCACACAAACACAACTGTTGCTAAACACAGTAAATGGTTCTGGGTTTTTAACAGACAGTTCTACATATAATGTTACTGTTACAAATAACAATGGTGTAACAAGTTCTGCACTAAACCCATTTGGATCATAATTATAGGTATGTTTCTAATCCGCCACGACGACGGATATCCTGGGTGCAGCATGAAATACCGCCGTCCCAGAAATATGAGTGACGCAGTTCACTGATGATAGGCTCAATCCGGTGCCGACGGCAGTAGTCAAACACTTCTCGGTTGTAGGCACTGAAGATCACATGTGATTCGTCCAGTACTAGACAGTTGACATCAAACACAGTTTCAGCCACAAAGCCGGTCCACTTGGTCAGATAGGTGTTCACAAACTCTGTGAACTCAGGCGTGGGTGTTTGTCCCTGCACATACCAAGCCCCTGGTGATTGTTCGTACTTGAACTTGCCAACTTCCATTGCTGCCCAGATACTGCTATCCCATATCTTGCACACATCCCAACCAGGAAAGTCTCCTGCCAGATCCAAGTTGAAATCATGTTTGCTTGATAGGATGACACCGGGTTTGAGAATAGCAAACACAGCATCGCCATGGCCGTCTGTGACAGCTTCATGTATGCGATATTCAGGGCCTAGTACATTTTCCACAATCCATGCTGTTTGATCCGGACGCAAGAAGTCTGAGTTGTCAAAAAACACGTCACGACCCACACGCACAATGCAACTGGCCGAGGCTTGATTGAGAATACAATTCTCATCCCAACCGGTGGGGCCATGAGGATTGATAACTGTGCCACCTTGTGATTGGTAGTCTTTACAAATGCTGTCTAACTCCTGCATGGCCAGCACACGCAGCAGTTTGTCTCCCAAGGTGATTTGCCAGTCTCTTGGGGTCAATGGCGGAAGAGGGGCACCGTGTCCTTGTGTTTGACTTAGAACAAATTGATCTCGATTGGGCAAGTCAGGTCGAAGTACTCGAGCACCAAACTTTTCTATTGTTTTCTGCAAGTTGGCAAGATCTTCCTCAGTTTCATTCAGAATCTGTTGTAACTGATTTCGCACTTGTGCGTTTTCAATGAAGTCAAAGTAATCAGGACTGTACGCACGGCCGACTATGACTTCCTCAAGTGGTTGCCAACTGGTATAAGAATTAATAGGGTTCATTTAATTGCTCGAGTAAACTATTTAATCTGCTTGACTTGGTGGCAAGAAATAACTGTTGATTGTGCTCTATGTCAGCTCGTGCCTGCTCAAACAATGCAGGTAAATTATCAGCAGCTTGTTTAATGGCCAAACGCAGCTGAATCCACCTCTGGGTGTTATCAGTTTCTAAATCGTAACTGTTGTCCAGCACATGATCAAACACACGATACCCAAGTTCTCGCAAAGTTTGTAAACTACCGGCACATCCTGCTATAAAAAACATTTGTCCATGCTTGATAGGCTTGAATGTTTTTTCTGTCAAAAACGCACCGCCAGATTGATCAGCGTCCCAGTGAGTTTCTAATACAATGTTACAATAACTATCAACAAAATATTTACCCACAATACCAGCATGATCGTTGCGTTGAGCTTGATCCAGTTCGTCAGAGACATACGGTCCATGAGTCAAAAACTTCACAGTCTCCATGTGCATGCCAATGGTATCTATTTCTATAGGATTATCTAGATACAAATCTATTTTGTCAGGACATTCACAATAACTCCAGTAACTGTTACGCAATAAATCACTGTGATGTAAGTCAGCCATTATGGTGGCACGCCAACTTTTGTGTAGACGCACCAATGCAGTGAAGTCTCGTGACCTTGGCTGATCGTGTGTGGCAAGGGCGTTGACATCTTTGTTTCTGTGCCAGTACAACAATTCGTCACAAGGGAAGTAAAAAAATTTATCGATATTTTTTGAAGCAGTATTGGCAGATACAAAACGATAACAGTTCAATGGTAGATTGTGACTGGCACATAATCTATCCAAGTGGTCACGAATAACATAGGGATTATCACCTTCGTCATAGTAAAACAGTATTTTGATCAAACGGTTTTTTAAACATTGCAATATTTTATCAGGTATAATTTTAAAATAATCGATATCAAAATTAAAAAATTCTATTCCTATTGCATAATAAGAGTCGGGCGGGAATGTCTGATCTATGCTGTACAGTGAGGAATGAATGCCATGAGTTACACAATGGTCATGCAATGCGAACGGAACTGTGTGCGGCCAATGCTCACCAAATTTACGCCAATCCTGAGTGTACGGCTTGGCCTTCCATACTGCACCTGCTGGATACAGTTTGTTTTTAATAACACAATCAGCTACCAGATTCAATGCCATTCAACATCTCCTTTAGTTCTTCCCAGAGAATTTTTTCAAACCCGCCGCCATAAAAGTGATTCCAATTGTGCTCAATCACTTCTTGTGCCTGTTCAAACAAATGTTGTTTGGACTCAATTGGTAGTTCGTCTAGGCTACGCAACAAACTGGCAATGCGTTCAATGCGCACATCATCCCCGGCCATGTCGTAACTTTCGTCCCAGATGTTTTCGAATGTACGAAATCCATAACTGCGAAGATACTCTAAACTTCCTTGAGTGCCCACAATCACAAAAGGCATGCCCATAGCTATGGGTTTGAAAGTTTTTTCTGTCAAGTGATGCCTACGCCCAGTATACACTGTTTCGGTTACTAGATACAGCAAACTCTCTGCAGACTCAGCAAACAAGCTCAACCAACAAGAGTGCATGGGGTGATCTGTTTCACCGGCAAAATTGATCGGCAGTGGTTGTTCGGCAAATACTGATTCTGCATCGGGATACTTGTCGGCCAATGATTTGACAGCATCGTGTATGCTGATGTTTTCTGCAGGACAGGTTGCAGGACAACTGATGTGATTGGCCAGCATGCAATTTTTAAATATATGATACAACATCTCCAGTCTGTGCTGGCGTTCCCCTGCCACAATACGATTGGGTGCAATAAAGGTTCGAGTTATTGTTCTATCCCGTGGTGGCACAATTAAAAAAGTTCGATCATACCCACGAAACCAATCTAGTGCAGCCCAGCCATGAAAAAAGTAGTACAGCGGCTGCCAGTTAAACCTTTCACACACATATTCTACATTCTCGCTGTCTCGCTCACTGGTACACAAGTACCCTTTGTTTTTAGTGTGAGCAATTTTGGAATAATCACAGTGAATTTGTATTTTTTCATGTGTGATATCTGTGTTCAGCTTTAAAACTTTTTGAAATGTTTTGGTGTGTATGCTCAAATGAATTGGCTCTTGATCAAAAAAGAATATATAATTGTGTTCATGAACATCATCTCTGCCATAGTTCATTACACTGTCCGGATCACTTCTGCCAAACGGTTCACAGAAAAATGCTCGCACGCCGGCTCGATTTTTCTGTAACCAAGGCCAGAAGGTGTTGTTATAAATCTCATCTATTCTAATCATGTTTGACGTTTTCTATTCTGGGATTAAACCCAACCAATTTGCACACGAACGTGCAGCAGATAGTATTGAACATGCGCAGACATTGTGTCGCACAAGGTATTTTTGGTGGATATCGTACTTATGTGATTATAGCACACACAATTGGGATTTTCAACCTGTGCCTTGGCAAATCGAGTACACACATGTTTGGCCTAGCCAGCATCATGATTATTCGGGCACGTATTTGATTCCAAAATCGGGAGAAATCAAATATCACTTTCACAGTGAAACAATTCCCAATCGTCGACTGCCCGATAATTTTGTCACCCTGGTGGATGGAATCAACTTTGATTATACCTGGTCTCCACATCCCTTGGATCCCCCATTCATTTATGTGTTTGGTAATCAGCATTGGTCAGCAGAGATCATGCCCACTGTGGAGTACCATGTGTCTGGTGCAACAGAACGCAAATACATGGATGCAACAGCGATAATACTCAGTAACCAAACAAACTGGCAAGTGCCCGACAATATTGATCCACTGAGTGTTGATTTTTCCTGGGTGCCTGACCCAGGCGATCCTCCATACATCTACGAGTTTGCCACGCAGTGGCAACCCAATGGCGGTGCAAGATATGTAGTACCGGGTGCAACAGAAGTCAAGTATGTTGAAACACAACACTGTAGATTGCCTGACGCTGCAAATTGGCAAGTACCGAGCAGTGTTGACTCTGCCAGTGTCGACTACTCATGGCACCCAGACAACACAGAACAACCTTTTGTTTATGAGTTTGCCACGCAGTGGCAACCCAATGGCGGTGCAAGATATGTAGTACCGGGTGCAACAGAAGTCAAGTATGTTGAAATACAACATCGCAGATTGCCAGATAAAACACCTTGGAAACATGTGGAAGCTGTGGCAAAGTTTGATTACAGTTGGCACCCAGACAACACAGCTGATCCTTATAACTATGTGTTTGGTAATCAGCACTGGCCCGGTGAAATCATGCCCACAATAATGTACTGCATGCCCGGAGCCGCACAAGAAACATTTGTTGAAAATCCTGTGGCTGACATATGGGCCTGCATGGGCAATTGGGAATTCTGTGAAAACATAGATGAAAGCAAGTGGGACTGGACCTGGGTGCCCAATCCCAAGGACCCGCCATTCATCTATGTATTTGGTAATCAATGGAACCCACCTGAACACAAAGCCAGTGTCAAATACATTGTTCCGGGCGCAACAGAGGTCAAATACATGGAAGCTCGCACTACCCGTTTGCCGAACTATGGCAATCAATGGCGTGTGCATATCAATGTAGAAAAGTTTGATTACTCATGGGAGCCAAATCCGTTTGACCCTCCCATGGATTATGTGTTTGGAAATCAATGGAACCCTGCTGTGCTCGAACCCACAGTTGTGTATCATGTTGAAGGTGCTACGGAAACAAAGTACACGGACGAAATTATTGCCACAGTGGCTCAAGACAAAACAAAATGGGAATTATTAGATGAAATTGAACAGTTTGACTATAGCTGGCGGCCTAATCCTACTGAGCCTCCTTATATCTATGTATTCGGTAATCAGTGGCTTGCCCCTGAGCAACGCCCAGCTCTACGTTATATTGTTAGCGGAGCCACAGACATCAAATACGTGGATTCGCCCAGTGCTTGTAGAGCAGGTAATCCTGAAAAATTCACAGCACATTACGATTGTGACTTTGATTGGAGTTGGGAACCGGATCCAGGAGCACCACCTTACAACTATGTGTTTGGCAATCAGTGGCATGCCGCAGAGATCATGCCCACAGTGGAGTACCACATGCCGGGCGCTACAGAAATCAAATACATGCCTATACCTGTTGCACAACTGGCACCAAAACAGGATGCTGGTTGGCACACATTGATGGATTGTGAATGGGATTATTCATGGCTGCCCGATCCTGGAGATCCTGCTTATATTTACGTGTTCGGCAACCAATGGCATGTTGCCGAGGTCATGCCCACAGTGGAGTACCACATGCCCGGGGCATCTGAACGCAAGTACATGTCTGCACCTGTTGCTCTACTACCGGTGGACATGACGTTGTGGCATGTGCCCGATAACATTGATATTCGTGATATTGATTTCTCCTGGGTACCTGATCCAGGAGCACCACCTTATACCTATCAGTTTGCCACTCAACACCAAAAGACCGGCGGCCCTCAGTATCGCATGCCTGCTGCTACAGAATTCAAGTACGTGGATATCATGCGAGCCGAAGTCAAACAACATGCTGTGCCCATCTTTGAAATTGATCACCTGGATGGCGCAGCAGGACAAATTCCCAACACAGTTAGAAAAGTACGTTACTTTGACAACTATCGTGACACACTGATACGCTTGGCCAAGAGCCTTGTGGGGAAGTATGAGCATGTGTGGATTTGCTCTAGCATTTGCGACTACTCAAACTTTGACTTTTCGTGGCATCCTGAACGCTGGCAAAGCACCATGTTGCATGTTTTTGCCAGCGACGAGCAAAAATTTGGAGACACATTCTACATGCATGTTCCTAGCTTTGCTGAACGTGCTGAACAGAAACAGTTGCTGGAATGGTATTCAATTAACTACGTGCGTGGTCGATCAGTGCCGCGACGACCCATACCTGTAATATGTCATGATCAGGACACTCATGTTGATCAAGTAATTAACCGTGACTTTGCAGGACCCTTGGCATTGTTTACCACGGACACCAACACGACTGTGCCCACTGCAACAGTATCACTATGGCGGGCTGAAACCAAATCAATCACACCACTTACCAAAGGGGCAGTTTCAGTAGTGGTACCAAAGATTGCAGTTCCGAGCATTCGTACACAATTATATGATTATCCCAATATCGATAAGTCAAAGATGACTGATCCTGGCTGTCCCCACGATATTATTTTTATCAGCAATGGCGAAAGCATGGCCAACGAAAACTGGCACCACCTTAAATCAATATGTAGTCGAGCCAAACGAAGTGACGGAGTAACAGGCAGAGAAAAGGCCTACAAGGCTGCTGCCAGCATGAGCAAGACTGCGTGGTTCTTTGCTGTATTTGCCAAGACAGAAGTTTTGCCCAGCTTTAAGTTTGATTTTCAAGCCGATTTGATGCAACAGCCCAAGCACTATATTTTTCACAGTCGCAATCCTTTGAATGGACTTGAATATGGTGCTATGAATATCAATTTGTATAATCGACAATTGGTATTGGACACCAAGCCAGGAATTGATTTTACTTTGAGCGCAGCACATGATGTGGTGCCAATTTGCGCCAGTATTAGTCGGTTCAATACTGATCCATGGGTTACATGGCGCAGTGCATTTAGAGAAGTTCTAAAGCTCAAACACGAAGTTGATAATGGCGCCGATGTGGAGGTACAGTATCGTCTTAAGGTATGGACTACTACAGCCGTGGGAGAAAATGCTGAATGGTGTTTGCGCGGAAGTGAGGATGCATTGGAATATTATGCATCAGTTTCGGGTGAATACAACAAGTTAATTTTGAGTTTTGACTGGGCCTGGCTTCAGGAATATTACTATTCTAAATATCATGTCAGCCCCTGGTTAGAATTGGTCTAAGTAATTCTGTTTTAAAAACCAGTCGAGATACATTGGTATACCCTGCTCAATATCAATTACAGGATTCCAGTCAGTGACTTGTTTCAATAGATTGCTGTCCAATGTATCTCGACTGGGGTAAAAATTGTCATGCGGCGCTAGTATAATCTCAGCAGGTATAATGGATTTGACAATCTCAGCAGCTTCAATGATGGTTCTTCCATTGCCGCGTGTGCAATTGAATATTGAGTTTACACACGCTTGATGAGTGGCTGCCTGGAAAAATGCCGATGCTACATCATCAACCCAGCTAAAGTCAAGACGATTGTCAGGTCCGTTGACATGAATTTTTTTAGTCTTGATTGCATCCACAGTCATCTTGCTGATTACTCTGACCACCATATCACGTGTGCCATACAATGCACTAGGACGGAGAATTGTGTATTCAAGCCCATGCTCTTTGTTCCAGATCTTGCACATTTGCTCGCATTGCAGTTTATAACTGCCATACAGCGTCAACGGGTTACACACAGCAGTTTCGTCGGGAATCTTACCACCAAACTCGCCGTACACCATGCTCGAACTGGCCAACACAAATCGACGAACTTGATACTGAGCACACAAGTCAAGTGCAATCGCAGTGGCAGTGATCATGTTGGTGGTAGCGTCCACTAGATTCTTTTTGACCATTTTTGCGTTTGGATAAGTGGCCAAATCAATTACAACTTCCGGACTAACTATTTCAAAAACTGACCTCATAAATTCAGGATCTGCTACGTCTCCGTAAAAATGAACATGCTGACCCATGTGTTCTAGTCGTTGCTCTAGTACTGGATGATATTCCCAGTCCTGATACTCACCATAACGGTGATGACAATCTATTGTGAACACCTGATGTTTGGCCTTGGTAAGTTGTTGAGCCGTGTGATGCCCGATAAAACCGTGCCCACCTAAAATTAAAATTTTCATGCTAATGCCTTTGCAATTTTTTCAACTTCACCATCGGTCAGTGTGTGTTGATTGGGAACAGTGAACGAAATATCCTGAAGACGTTTACTGTTTAATAAATTGTGATTGCATGCGTATATAGTTTCATCGGCAACGAGACGATTATAATGTACCACACAGTCAATATTCAGATTTTTAAATTGTTTAATAGCCAGATCTTTGCGATTGTCCTGGAACACCAATTTACTAAATGTATTCTGCTCTAGACCAAAGTCGTTGGCACACTGGTATACGCTACAGTCACGAAGGTATTGTGCTATTTGTGTTCTTCTTCGCAGCCACTGCGATGAGTATTTTAATCCAACAATTACCGCGGCCACTTCAAAGCTGCTCATCATGCTGTTAAGACCTGGCGCAATGGCATCGGCATTGTTGTTTGTTTTACCGTGTAATCTGAGTTTTCGACATCGATCAGCCAGCTCATCGCTATCGGTCAACACAGCACCGCCGCTGCCCCAGCTGCTGACAGTTTTACTAGGACTAAAACTCAAACAACTTAACAATCCGTGCTGTGCCGAAAACTTACCATGTGTAATGCTTTCGAGACTTTGAGCAGCATCAACTATGATTGGCATCCTTGCTTGTTGCAGTTTTTGATGCTGAGACATATTACCAAACAAGTCAACCGCTACCACAGCCGCAACGGAGCTTGGAATTTTATCAGGGTCGATGCAATAGTTCTGATCAACATCCACAGCAACTACATCATGCCCGGCCCGTTTAATTGCATGTGCGCTGGCAGTGAATGTATAGTTGCTCACAGCAACAGTTGATCGAGGGGGTAACTCAATGGATTGAATAGCAATGTCTAGTGCGTCGGTACCACACCCAGTTGTGATGCAGTGTTTTTTGTCAAAGTGTTGAGCCAGTTGTTGCTCTAATACCAAAGTTAATGGGCCGTTTTGTGCATGCCCTTGGGCATGCATGCTGTGGGCCAGATCAGTTATTTCTTTGCCTATGCTGCTCCAAATTCGATTGGTTTGAAATAGTTTAATTGACATTCTTTTGAACAATTGTGAAGGCTTCTGCTAAATCAACTTTGGCCTTCATTCCGTGGTAGTGATTACACAATCGAATATTATTAACTTGTGAAACTGACAGAGCACTAGTATAACACTCCAACAGGGTTTGTTTAAATTCCCAAGCATCTCCGCTGATATTATAAAACAGATTGGCAGTGTTTTTTTTGTAATGTAAAGAATATGGATAGCTGTCCATTAACCATGTCTCCTTGGCCAAATTGACCAGTGCAGGGTATGCAAGATAATAAGTGGCACGATGGTCTTGATGACTGTCTTGCGGATTTGGGACAATGGCAATATCACATGGCTCAAACAATTTGCATAGCCTAGTCATGGTAACGTTGTCTGCTATCAAGTTAGGCCTTCCATTGGAATGTAGATCGGTATCAAACACTCTTAACTCAAACCCACTCAACCTGTAACTATTCTCAAGCTCGGATTGTACAATAGATTGAGTTCGGTTGGGATTTGATTCAGCACTGGGTTTTATTGTGATCACTGACACTATGGAATGACCTTGATCTTGCAGACGTTTCAGGGTGCCCGAACATGCAATTTCTAGATCGTCGGGGTGCGCTGATACTACCAGTATTTTCATCGATTTCTCCATTTCATTTGAAACCATATGTAAACTCAATTTTTTGAGCCCACATACTTGAGTCTCCAGAAGGTTTCATTTTGTTCGCTAAGTCTTGCCATAATCTGATATTTGTGCCCGTAGCTGGCATAATCAAACATGCGATGCCAATAAGGCTGGTCTTCTGCATGTTCCATTACGAACTTACCTGCTTCGGTTTGTTGCCACTTCCATATGGGATCTGCTACCATCAAGTCAGGATCTTCTACATCGCCCATGGTGATTTCATGCACACACACGTCACGAAAACGCACTGGTTTTCCATCTATGATTTTTGTCATTTCGGGTTGCCAGTGCTTGGGCGTGTGTTGATTATCTTGTGTTATTCCCATAACACATTGTAGCAGATTATGCTGTCAGCGTCGATGCCATTGGGAAGATTGCAGCAATGGCCTGGGCACAAGCCAGTGCAATCAATTGATGTTCTTTTTGTGTGCCATTGGCACTGCGCAATTCGATAAAGTGTACCCAACTGCGCAATGTGCCATTCATATAGATACGACTCACGGTGTTGCCTTCTGGCAGCACAGCGCGAGCTTGCTCTTTGGCAATGCCATGGTCAACTGCCCATGCATACGCTTCTGTGGCTGCATTGATAACTCTTTGTTGCATGGCTTCCCATTGCCAGGCCAATCGACGACCATCATCGGTGGCCAGGTCCAGCTCTACGCTGTTTTGTCTATTCTTGGTGTCTTGGAGTCGGGCTTCTCGGATAACAAAGCTGAGATCCTTTGTTGGATCAGCATAGCGTTGGCTAAACTCTTGGAAGCTGAAACTTCTGTGTCTAAGAATTTGTCTAGCAATATCCCTTGTTGTTTCAATTTCCACACAAGCTGAGACCATCTCAAGCGGTGACCAATGAGCGTGCTTAACGAGGTATCGAATGAGCTTTTCGCTGGTTTCGGTGTTGAATTGATTGGCCGGATTGGACACTCGGGCACAGTATGCGATAAGCTCCTGTGCATCTGAGATGCCCTGGTTGGCAAATTCTTCAGTGGCCTGGCTGTAACTGAGTAGTCGTACATTCATAAGTCTTTTAAAAGTCGATCAGTTTCGGGCTGAACCAGCTTGGCAACTTCACTGACGTCAACCACAAAGTCAACATCGCGAACTTGTGCGTCTAGTTCAGACAAAGTTCGGGACAAGATTGATTCAATTTGATCTAGATCAAGTCCTTGTTTGCGCAAGGTCTGCAAGTTAAGAGTTTTTCGTTTCCTACCATGCAATGTTATTATCACTTTTTTGATGCACTCCAGTGGCACTTCGGTCTTGGAGACTTCGGCAATGATATGTTCCCACTGTTCCAAGAATTGATCACTGAACGGCATCAGCAGTCACTGCCTTGGCTTTGGGAGGACGACCTTTACGAGGTGCCGCGGGCTCAGCAGTGGTGACTGGTGCAGTACTGGTTGAAGTTTCATTTAGATTGACCGAAGGAAACAATCCCTGGGCTTCTTTCTTCATACGTGCTGCTTCGGCAATCATGCTCTTGGCTTCGATTTCCATGCGCTTGGCCTGTGCCAGCATGTTGGCTGCAAGACTCTTGTCATCCAGCGCACCGTCTGTGCTGACCAAGGGTGGCACATAGGGTGTTTTTGTGTCTTGTGATTTGCGTTCTTGCTCACGTTTGAACTCAGCTTCGGCTTTGCGTTTTTGTGCAGGATCAACAAAGCCAGTGTTCTTGTCAATTTCTTGCAGACGCTTGTAGGCACTGTCGCCTGATTCCATTTCTTTGATGATCTTGTTCATTTCATCCAGCTTTACTGAACTCTGTGATGTGGGAGTAACAATAACTTGGCTGGTAGGAACCTTTTTAATCATGCCTTCTTTGTGCAATGCTTCCAACTGTGGACGACCATCGGGCAACAGACTGCGATGCAAAACGTCTGACAAACTGGTAGCAGCCTGTCCTGCTGGGCTTTCCAAAGTTTGCATGATCGAATTGTGAATGTGTGTGGGCATGGTTTCTGGATAAACCACAAGGCACATGTGTTCTTCGCCAGGTACTTCTCTAAAGAGAATAGCAACCTTGCGGTCACCGTGTCGTCCTATATGTTTAAGCATTTTGATCTCCTTGTGGTGGTGCTTGTGCTGGTTCTTGTGTGTTTTGTTGCTGTGCAACACTGGCAAGGAATCCAGTTAATTTGTCATAGATCTCGCCCACTGAGCGCATCTCCTCGGCCCTAAAGGCACCGCGGGTACAGGCAGCATCAATGAGTTGTCTAATAGATGATAAATCGGCAATGGTGAGTTGAGTTGTGTTTTCCATATAGATATTTAATGTCTAAATATCAAAGGAAAATATTTTACTCGTCGTTTTGGAGAAATTGGTGCAGCCGCTCCACAGCTTCATCAAAGTCCACTGCCCAAACTCGAGCTTCCAGGATGCTTCCCACAATGTTCAAATCAAAGGGAACCACTCCGTGAAAAGCAAAGTCATCCGGCAGTTCTGTAGTGACTGTGAATTCTTGCAGGTGCTTGGCCCTGAAGATTAGATTGGTTGCCATGTCAACTGAGTTCATTTGTATGCCTTTATATCTTTGTGCTTAACAATCAACATGTTATACACAGTATCTTTGTACTTAATAGGCAAATCCAAATGCACAGTAATTTCTGGGCCATCGCGATGGTTGAGCACACGATCGTTGCCAACCGTGCCCACAAACGGGATCCGGTTCCACTTACCTGTAACTCTATCACCTATGTTCCATGTGGCTTGATAACCCACACGGTCGAAGTAATCAGTTTGATTACCCATTGTCGCCGATTTTTTTACCAGACAGCAAAAGGTTTGCCGCGGCAATAAACAAGTTCAAACAGCCATAAGTTGTATTGCCTTGTGCAAAGTAGTCTGCGGCACTCATCAAACAAATGCCTGCAACAAAGCCCGAAATAACATCTTGATATTTTACCATCCATGCATACATATTACATTTTCCTTTTGTTAACCATCGATTCAACCGTGTGCCACAAACGGGATCTCATCACAAGATCTTTCCGTCGCGGATCATCTGCTCAAACGATTCAAACAGCGTGTTGAACTTGACCTCGTAGACCTTGGCAAGAGCTTGCCAGTGTTCAACAGTGATGTCCTCACGCTCGGCGAACGATTTAATATCGTCAGTCACTGCCCAGCAGTGCATGATTTCTTGTTCAAAATCAAATCTATCTTTTGACATTCCATTCTTCCTTTGCTTTGTATGCTTCATTTACAATTTTCTTGCCCAGCTGCCACAGAGGATACCAGAGGTACCCTGCCGCAAAGCCATAAACAAACGGTGCTAGTGCGTCTAAAAAGGCACTCATATGACCTTTCCTATTCCAAGATAGATTAGTTCATCCAGTTCACGTTGGTAATCCTGACCCAATCTACGTTTTTCGTAGATTGCTGTGAGCAATTCAGTGCCATGTGGGCTGGCAACTTCGAATCCCAGGTTACGTTTTTCTAGCTCTTCGATCAAGTCGTCGGTATCAAAGTCGTCTAAATCTACATCAACTTCGACCTCTGTGTATACAGTTGGCATTGCATTCTCCGGTGTTATTCGCCAATTGGAAAGGTTGTCACGATCCTATAACGCGAATGCGGATAAGTTGTTTGCAACCATTCCAACAATCCGGGCTCGTGCGGTAATTGGATTGTGTCATTGTAGTTGGCAATGTATGTCATGCTCTTTCCTTATTACTCAGCCTCGTCGTAGTAAGCAAACTGGCCCCAGGGTGGAACAATGGTAGTGGTACCATGCAAGATGAACACAGTTTCAGTATAGTTTTCGTCACCCCACGAACCAAACGGGTAGCCGTCTGTGAACACAACCAGGCGCTTGGGTTCAATTTCATTGTCCTTCAAATACTTGAAGATGCAATCAAAGTCGGTACCGCCGCCGCCTTTGATTTCGTATTCACAGATTTCATCCAGATTGTCTGAGTCATACTGTGCAGGATTGTATGCATCAGTGTCAAACGTGATAACATGAATGCGATAGGCCGGGAACGAGTCCATGATGCCTTGAATCTCGCTCAAGAAGTCCTTCAACATCTTTTCACTGATACTGCCCGATGCATCCAATGCCACAGCAATATCAATCATGGGATCAGTTTTCATTCCGGGCATGATAGCATCCATGTGCCAACCTTTGCGACTGGCTCGCATCCAAGTAAAGTCACTCTTGATGGTCGACTCCAATTGCATGCGCAACAGTTCACGCCAGTTCATCTTGGGCTCAGTCAAGTCCTGGATGATACGTTTGACGCCTGCTGGCAAATTGCCTGCACCGTCCACAGTAGCGGCCGCTGCCAACATGGCTTCTTTGATTTCGTCCTTGATGGCCTGACGCTCTTCTGGTGTGAGCTTGGGGCGTCCTTTGCCTTTGCCATCTTCGCCATCTTTGCCTTCGCTGTCTCCGTCGTCGCCCTCTCCATCCAGGTGCTCGTCGATCATTTTGTCCAGCAATGATCCAATGTCAATTTTTTTTGCTTTCTCGTACAGTTGGTCATAGATTTCTTCTGAACTGAGACCATCATACTTGTGATCAAACAAACAAGGCACTGTGGTGATCATGTCGCCTACCTTGTGTTTTACCAAGTCGCCGTTTACTGCAAAGTCATTGGCAATGTTCCACAATTGTGGATCTCGTTCGCCGCGACGTCCAAAGTGATCATATACACAATGCAATACCTCGTGCCCAAACAAGAACTCAACTTCTTTGGGCTTGAGCATTTTGATGAAACGGCTGTTGTAATAAAAATTACGACCATCTGTTGCGGCAGTGGCACACCACTCATCAGCATTGACCAGTTTCAAACGTGTGGCCAGATTGCCAAAGAAACTAGCCTTGAGCAACAAACCCACACGGGCAGTGATCAATTGTTCACGCACAATTTTGTCAAGTTTAGAGTCCATGGGACCGATAAGATCTTTGAACTTGTCGCTTTCTTTTTTGTTTACTGTACTGGCTGTCATTGAGTGTTCCTTTTGTTGCTCATGTGTATATTATAGCAGAAGTTGATTTATTGGTCAAGTAGTACTCAAGTATTACCTAGATTCAAGTACTTGAGCTGGAACCATGATTGGGCTGATTCGTTAAAGAAATCCAAGTGTATCTGTTCCTCGGGCCACTTGAGTTCATACTCACCTTCCTTCTTGCCACTACTGTGCCATACAGTATGATACCTGGTGCTAAAGCCCAGTCGTTTCCGCATGACATAGCTGATGTTGATTGCTGGGCCATGTTCTTCAATCAGTCGCCGCCGAATAGGGGTCCAATCTTTTGATGGGTCTCGAAAAATAATTAGATTTTTTTTTTGACAATGATTTTTTTGGACATGTCAAAGATAAGGGGGCAGTGAGAGATTCAATGGTGTAAAGGAAATATTGGATGTGTTATTTTTGCTGATTCGGATTTAACAGATAGATAACTTTCTAGTGCTAATTTTATTTCGTTGAGTTTGACATCTTTATTATGAATATTCCAATTGTATTTTGTGGCTTCGTTGACCAGGGCCACAGTACGTCTATATCTCTCTATAAATGTAAGATCTGGCATAGCGGTATTGGTCCAGTATTGATTTTTTTGACTAATTTTCTGAAACTCAAACCCCATAATCATAGAATCATCTTCTAGCAATTTGCGCAATGGGGTATTTGGTAGCAACGTCAATGGGGGACTCATGATCATGCCAAAAATAGTTCCATCTGCGGCATAAGGTTGCCATCGTTTAAAAATTTCTAAATATTCGTGATGCTCTTGCAATGTCTCGTTATACCAACTGCCCATCATTAGAAATATATTTTGCAACTGTATACGTTGGCTCTGTTCTAGATGCCACTCTACATCATCGTTGGTAAAATGTTTTTTCATATCTAGTCTGATACGATCAACACCTGATTCAACACCCACACTTAAAAATCGGCCGCCCGCAGCCTTCATCTGGTCAAACAATTCTGCAGGATGCTGATTCTTGGGTCGGATAATTGCATACCCACCCCAGCGAAACTTTTTAGCATCATCAAATTTTGATAAACGATTTAGAAAAATTTTGAATTCTTTAACATTTCCATTGAGTAAACTGTCTGAAAAGTAAAAATTTTTAATGCCAAACTTCTCATAGTTCATAATCATTTCATCTGCAATACTGTTACCACTGCGCCATCGAAACTTTGGCCAATAACTTGCAACATCGCAAAATGTACAACTGCGCACACAACCGCGACTGCCGTAAATAAACACATCGGGTGTGTCTAATATCCAATCATATCTTGACAGGTCAAAAAATTCATAGTTAGGCAAAGGAAGATTTTCGATGTCATCGATTTGTTTTGGTTCTCTTCCATTGATCCCGGGATAATCGTCTTCACCTTCGAATAAACTTTTTAGAGCCAATTCTCCTTCCCCGACTACCCAATAATCAACATGCCCTTGCTCGAGCAAAGTTTTTCCTTGAGTGTGTACACCGGGTCCCCCAATGACAATTTTAGCAGTTGAATATTTTTTGCAATGTACCACAATCATCTCAGTCATTGCATATTCCCAATCACTAAAGCAACTGACCAAAATCCAGTCAAAGGACTTGATGAATTCAGCATTGACAGAGTTCAATACAAAATCTCTGAGACTACTTTCGCTTGGTGAATTACTGGCAAACAAGTAATCGTTTTGATATTGCATGAATTTGGTGTGACCAATGGCATGAAATAATTCAATATTGATATCTAACATGGTAACGTCGTGACCTGCCAGCCGTGCCACCTCTCCAATGAGGGCACAACTGATAGGTGGCCTATGTGGCTCTAAGAACGGTGGGTTTATTACTAGTGTTTTGATCATGTCATCTTGTCAATTAGAATTTCTATTTCTTTCAGCAACTCCACAGTCTTGGGATCATTGGGGTCACCAAGGTAGTTGGTCCAATATTCTAGACTGCTGTTATGTGATCGAGTTTGCATGAGGAATGGTGTTCGACTGTCAACTATCCATTTGTAAATTTCTTTGGGAAACTCTATTAGATAGTGACCTTTTTTTGCCATAAACCCCCAAAGACCTTTTTCGGTAGTTTGATCGTCATGGTGATATATTAAATTATGCAACAAAAAATCGCAGCGAGAGCCACCAATTTTAAAATTAGTCAGCACACAGTTTTGATCAGCAATTATGTCTCCTTGGCTGTTTAACTGGGTGTCCCACTCATCAGGTCCTGACCTTTTATTTAGATATCTTATGTAGAGATGATTATTCTCTGCTGGACTAAATTCAATTTTTACAGTTTGAGGATATTCTACAAACGCTCTCCATAATTCTTGACCATTTGCTTCAATTGAAACTTCGGGCCAATAATTACAAAAACTAGGCACAAGATCAACTTGGAATTCGATAGTTTTCTTAATTGTTATTTTGGACATGGGATAATTGGAACCAAGACAATTCTTTTTCACTTTTCAAGTAGATGCGATAATCGTTGTATTGCACAGAGTAGGCCCAGTGTAGATTAACATCTTCGTGGTCCACTGAATGGTTAGCAGGATCCATCATGCGTTTTAACAATGCCAAACGAGTGTCAACATCTTGCGACCAACCCCAGATCCGATTCATCCAACGTCTGGCACGATCAAAGTCCAACACGCCAGTGCCTTGCCAAGTGCTCTTGGAGAACTCTAGCATGTACTCAAACTGGGCCCACCAGGCGTGCCGACGGTCTAGTTTGGTTACTTGATATCTCATGGTATAAAAGATAGGAGGGCAGTGAGACACAGCCCTGTGTTAGCAAACACCACCCTCCTAAATCTCAAGATGCTGCCAAAATGTATTTACCGTAACGCTGATGGAACTCGTCAAAGTTCTTGAGCTTGGTTGGCAAGAAGGGCAAGTCGTATGTGGTCAACGCAATACGAGCACCCATCACAGTCAACTCAGTTTCAAAGTTCTTCATCATATAGCCCAGGAAGTTGTCGGCCATCTCGTGGAACTTTTTGTCCTCCACTTTGTTCTCAACAGCGCCCTTGAGCTCATAGCACATGGAGATCACCAAACTGTACATGGCACTGACTTCTTTGACTTCCAAAGTCTTTACCTTGCCACTCAAGATGTCTTCTGGCTTGGGCATACGGCCTGCCACCTTGCGGTGCGCCATAAACTTCACAGCAAGACCTTCGCCCACAGTACCTGCAATCAGGTTTGTCAAGGTGTCGGTGTCATCTTCGTCTTCCAACAACTCGCTCACAAAGGTCCAAGAGCGCGGTGTAGCAAATGCACGGCTGGAGCTTTTGGCATCAAAGTCGTACAAGTCCTGCTTGGCAAAGCTCAAGTAACCCACAACGTCTTTGTGAACTCGGTTGTTCACTGCCCATTCGAGCCAGCTTGCAAAGTCCACTTTCATCTCTTGGTGGATGAAACGGTTTGCCAGCGGAGTAGGCATGCGATACGTGACACCTTTGTCGCTTTCACGGTTGCCAGCGGCAACCATCACAACATTGTCTGGCAAACGATACTTGCCAATGCGGCGGTTCAAAATCAACTGATATGCCGCGGCTTGAACACCGCCTGCAGCCGAGTTCATTTCGTCCAGGAACAGTACCACAATAGGGTATTTCTTGGCTTCTTCTGCGTCAGGCAAGTCGATGGGAGGAGCCCAATCCATCTTGCCAAGATCTTTGTTGTAAAACGGGATACCACGAATGTCCGTGGGTTCCATTTGTCCCAAGCGGCAGTCATACATGATGCCACCAAGTTCTTTGGTAATGCCTTCTACCAGCTCACTCTTGCCAATGCCGGGAGGACCCCACAGGAACAAAGGACGTTGAACTTTAAATGCCTTCAACAGACTTTTGCGAGCCTGGGCGGAGGTAACGGTGCGGGAATCTGACATGGGCTGTGCCTTTCAAAGTAAGTTAATAAGTCTATATTGTAGCAGAAGTTGATTTTGTGGTCAACTGTTTATTGTTGCAAAAGGACTGAGATCTTCTTGCAGTTCTTCGGTCTCATTTTGCGTCTCATATACCCAGGTCACTGGAATTTCCAGTTCGTGGGCAATCTCCATTGCAGTCTTGCCTTTTTCCAGCAACAACTGAATATCTATATCAAGTTCGCTCATGCGGCTCATGCTGTCTCCCGGTCCATGATGTAAGTGAATAAAACAAATTTTGCACGGTTCAGTTGCTGACGAGCATCTTCGGCTCGCATGCTGTCAACGTCACCGTATTCGGTATTGACCATTTCTTGTGCATCACTCATCATTGATGCCACAACCATGGCAGGACCTGAAAAACGAAAACTGGGGTTGGACTCCACTGCTTTGCGCATTTGTGCTTCGGTGCAACCATACATGCGAACTTCGCGCTTTTCTTGCTCACTAAGACGATCATAAACTGCTGTCATTTCGGGCTCCTTTTTGTTACACTATGCCTATATTATAGCAAATTGGGAATTTCTGGTCAAGTACTACAAAAGTATTACATTAGTCCAGTAGGGTCATGTATGCTTCTGCATTGTTTTTGCGGAACCAGTCCAGAGCTTTGCGGAGCATTTTATAGTCGCCCACAAGCTCACAGCCTTTGAGATAATCGTATACTGCAACCTCATCAGGGGAGAGCATCACAGTCTCACCGCTGAAAAAGTTTTCGACCATGACTGGTTCTGTGTCCAGGATCATGATGCCGGGAAACTGCTCTTTGATTGATTTCATCTCTGGCTCCTTTTTGCTTTGTATGCCACTATTGTAGCAGATCGGGAATTATTGGTCAAACTCATAAAAAAAGCCCTACACATGGTAGGGCTTGTAACACTTGAGTATTACTTTTTGAAATGTAGTACTAGAGTAGTACCGGTTACAGATCCGGTGCAAGCATTTGGCTCTTGCTGTTCACGTCTTCCGCCGCGTCGCCCTTGTTTCGGTATGTTGCCAACCAAATGGCCAGTGACCAAGGCTTACAAAGCTGCCTTACATTGTGGGACCGTTGCCGTTCCTAAAACCCACTGAACCACCTTCTGCTGTGATACGTTTGCACACATCTTCCAACAAGATAGGAGTGAAATCTGTTTGTTCAACGCAAACACAATGATAACGTACATCGTTCTCAGTGCTGTACTTGAACTCACCTGTCTTCACATCAACACCGATGATTTTCTTCACACGGTTGCTGTGCAAGTGACCATGAATGTTCACACCAAATCGACCCAATGATTCGGGATGCAATGGAATGTGACTCAAGATCATTCCGTTCAACACATGATATGCTCTCAATTCACGAAAGTACTCACGGTACTCGTCATCACGAAAGATATCATGGTTGCCACGAATCAACACCTTGTCACCGTTCAAGCGAGCCAAGGTCTTCAAGTGCTTGCGATTGATAACTACATCACCCAAGTGATATACTTTGTCGCTGGGGCGCACTGTCAAGTTCCAGCGACGAACCATTTCCTCATCCATTTCGTCGGGATCAGTCCACGGGCGCACTTTGGTAACACCGTCTTTCTCCACGAACTTACACACTCCGGCATGACCAAAATGTGTGTCGCTGACCAAAAATGTTGCTGGCATATTATTCTCCTACTACCCAAATTTCTTTGAAGCCTTCGTCCAATGATGGGTATTCAAAATTACGAATCATGTTTTCCATGACTTCTGCTGGAATCACTTTACCAGGACGACTTGCTAATCTACGAGCCAATTCATCTGGTTCAGGAGTCTTGAACACCACTGCAATGTGTTCATACTGTGATGGCAACAATGTGTTGAACTTACGGGCACGAGTTTTTACAGTGGTGCTGGTTTGGTCCCAGATAAAGTCCATGTTGTTGGCTTGACAAGTCAACGCATGGTTTGTCATCAAACGAACCGCAACAGGCATGTATTCTTCAAACACCTCAGTGTATGTTTTGCCTTGACGCTGAGCCTCAATTTCAACATACCTGTCAGTGCTAACCACCGGCATACCCAGTGCCCAAGATTGATTCTTGATCCAGGTACTTTTGCCTGCGCCCGGTACGCCGATCAGTTGATAACACTTGTTCATACAAAATCTCCTTTATTGCATTATTATAGCAGAATAGAGATTTTGGGTCAACTGTAGTAAAAAGTACTGGTCTGATCAACCTCTGCTGTGATCCCGGTGGCGTCGACGTGGTTCAGCATCCAAGGTCTTGTACAAGTATTCGCGACCCGTCTGACCTTCCTCGACTTCTTTGAGCACAGTCAAGATTGTGCCGTGTTTGCAGTTCACTCGAGGTTGATCTCCACGACTGATCTCTCTTGCTCTGCGACTGGCAATCAATACCAAGTCGTAACGATTGCCCACAGCCTCCACTGCGCCTTGGCTGGTCAATCCTGCATACTGGTGTTGTTCTAAATCAGTCATGTTGTTCCTTTGTTGTTAATCCGTTTGAGTGTTTGTCTGTTGACTTTTCCAAGTCTTGGAATAGACGTTTTTCTTGCTGTGTTAATTCTTTAAAAACCTTGCGGGGGTTGGCGCACATGTAGCATTTTGGATTGCCACAATTCATGGCATGGTGCTTGGCCAAGCGATGAGGTTGTTTGGTATATGCATTGTTGAAAGTTCCATTTGACTTGGCAATTCTGACTTGCCTTGCAATTGCAACATCTGTTTTGTGTCTACGGCGTGTGTTTAGAAATTTTGCAATATCGTTACTCATAGCACTCCTTTTGTTTGATAGTATACACTTGATGCACTGCTGTGTCAACTGTTTAGAGCTTGAAATAAATATTTCATGAGACCCAATTCCACGCTAGATCACATGGCAGATTTGTACAAATACTGTGCAGGACCCTACGTGACTCGAAGTCATGCTACCACCAGCAGAACGTTTGCACTTGATCCATTGCTTGCCAAACCCAAATCACAATTTCGATTGTGCCCTGTGTTGAACACAACACGCCCCAAAATTACTGGTGCTGGCTCAAACAATTAGGGCATAACAAATAGACATTTTCCGGGGCAAAGTTTTGGTCATTGCCATCTTTGTGATACAGTTTTAACTTTAATGGTTTGTTGTTGTAGTCAACAATGCCACAGCAAACACAGCGATATTCTCGTTTTCTGGTGGAGGTTTCGGCCACTGGCACTGCCACCTCAGGGGGTAGCCCCATGCTTTGGTCCAGTCGGTTGTAAGGGGTGCGTTGTTGAGCCAGGGCGTCTATTCGTTGCTGAATAAACGATTTTTGGGATAAACGATTGTTTTCTGTTATTTCACAGTCGCGACTACAAAAACCTGGAGTAATTTTTTCTTGAGTTCTAGTGTAGGCCGAACTACAGTAGATACAGTAGTGCTGATAGTAAATCGTCATGTCAGTATTTATTGCAAATACTGATTCGGATACGAGTCAGTTCTTTTCCAGTGGAGGCTCTTTGGCCTTGTCTGACTCATGTGGGGCAACAAACCCGGCTGGGCTCGGTGCCAATGCTGTCCAGCTATCCTCAGTAAAAACACGCACTGGCTTCCAGTACTGAGCAATGATGTTGTTGATTGCAACAATGCCAACTGCAAACACAACAAACCCCAGCATTGTTAGTATGCTTCCGGCTAAAAATACTGCCGCTTGATCCATGTCCATGTGTTTGTTTCCTTGTAAAAAATTGGTTGCAGAGGAGGGAATCGAACCCCCGACCTCCAGGTTATGAGCCTGGCCAGATACCGCTTCTAACACTCTGCTTCAAACTTGGTCCGAGTAGAGAGATTCGAACTCCCGACCCTCTGGTCCCAAACCAGATGCGCTACCAGACTGCGCTATACTCGGATAAAAAATTGGCTCCCCAGGGTGGGATCGAACCACCGACACCTTGATTAACAGTCAAGTGCAACTACCGCTGTGCTACTAGGGAATAAATCGGTGTCCGGCTACCTACACCACATAGGCCCCGGACTGAGCTGTTACTCTGTCCACAACAATTCATCTTTTGGAAAGGCGTTGTGCCAACCCTAGGCAGTTTACAGTATCCCTTGAAGAGGGACTGTGAGGTCAGGTCCTAGCGTACCCCCTGGTCTGTCGTTACAGGGACGCCATTTCATTAACGTGGAAATGGTAAGACGAGTTTTGGAGCGGGGTACGAGGATCGA
>Ga0209189_1000369_pt1 | contig 38120 bp, 16 predicted proteins | sample C_130820_EF_Meta_FD_187308 | JGI IMG/M metagenome (GOLD analysis project Ga0209189, IMG submission 187308) | Freshwater microbial communities from Lake Croche, Canada to study carbon cycling - C_130820_EF_MetaG (SPAdes) (version 3) | ecosystem: Environmental > Aquatic > Freshwater > Lake...
ATAAATCACACCCAATTCTTCGCTGTTATAAGGAAACGACTGTGAACCGTTTACCGTCTTTACGCCAATACCTAAACGAGCATAAGCGTCAACTGGTCCAAACACTGCTCGTTGTACAGTAAGTCCAGTCTCAACACGATTTCCTGCTCTATAAGATTTGGATGTTACTTTACCTGCAGCATCGACGTTACGTTCGTTTTGATTTGGTGCAAGTCCAAAATCTGCTGCAAAAAGGTCTGTAAATTTTTGCTTAACCTGTAGGTTGATCTGTTGTTGATCTGGTCCAGTGTGATTGTCAACTGATTGGTTTTGATAACCAACAGTTACAGATGTGCCTGCTGCCAGGGCAGTCGAAGTGATCGCAGTGCTAAGTGCTGCAGCAATAATAATTCTCTTCATGTGTATCTCCTGTATAATGAGTCATTCAATAAATTGATAAGAAAACAAAGAACGTTTTTAGTATATAGTCACGAATTAAAATTAAAGGTTGTAGGATTAATTGGTTCACAATTTTCGTCTGGAAGAAATAATGTTTGGATGGTAACATCATATGATCCTGAGTGTTCATCTCCGACTATCTTTACGGGATTTAATATTTCAAGTTCATTAACATTTTGTTTCAAAATTATTGTTTTTTGCACAGTTGATTCGTTGAGAATCGACACCATTTCTCCAACAAAAACAAAAAAGTTATCTTTAGTCTTCGATTTATTTATTTGATATCCACAGACGATGATTGATTTTCCAGTAGGTTTGCCAGAAGAACTTATTGGTTGATGAAAACGATATACTTTCCAGTCAATCAATGATTTTATTTCAGAAAAATTATTGTGATTATTAATGATCACACCACCCGGATCCATACTATATGGATATTTGCATGGTTGATCAAGAATGTAATCGGTACCTTGATTATCAGAATAATTTAATTTTAATTGCTTTTTATTCCATTCAACATCAATACAATTTGCTTGTATCAGTGTCATATTTCTAGACCACGCATATCCTGTTTTGAGTTTAACATCATAATATTCTTGATCATTAGTATACTCTAAGATTAATCGTTTAAGTGGTAGTTTAATTCGAGCAGAATCTTCCATACCCATCTCTTCAAGTGATAGACCCAACGCATAGTGGTTAAAATCTCGATTATCAAAAAAATGAAATAAGTTGTGATTCAATTTGGACTCACTAAACCTCGCACACATTCTCAGTTGAACTTCTTGATACCGCATGTTAAATCTCAAACTTCTCCCAAACTCTTGAGCTGTCGTAATCTCTGTGGGAAAATTACTCACATAATTTTCAGCATATTGATGATACTCGGAAGTTTTTGGATTTAATAATATTCGCCAAGAATCATTCGTCCAATTTATTATTTTTTCATACGGTCCTGATACTGGTTTAGCACCAAAAAGTTGATCACATATTTCTCCAGTAACTGTTATACTTTTATCATTAATTAACTGATTCAGATTTTCATTAAACTTATCAATCGTGATATCTATGAATTGATGATTTGTTATTATTTCCTGATATAGTTTAGGATATTCTCGTCGAGAATTATCATTACCCAATATAATCAATTGATTAGGATTTTTTAAGTGCATTTTTAAAGCGCAATATACACTAGTACTGTCTATTCCTCCACTCCACATCAATTGGATTGGTACGTTTCTTTGATTACTGAGTTCTATTAATTCAAGAGATCTATCTTCAACTAATTGATTAAAATTGTATTTTTTTGTAATATCATAATTTTCTATTGGTTGCATAACTTCAATATTTGCATCATTGCCGATGATGTTCATTCGATCCACAAAATATAAAAATGTAAAATCGTTGAATACATCAGGACGAAAGGCTCTTCTAAAATTCACCATTGGAATATGATTTGCTGTTAGATATATGTGATAGTAGTATTTCATTTTTTTATTTCACTTGTATTGAATGTGAACGAGATCTAAATATTATTTATCAACCGCCAGAAGAACAGTTGGCATTTACATCACATGTAGTATATGAACCACAACTACCGTCAGGCCAATACTTTGTATTGTCGCAACTGCCATTGCCAGCACAATTAGAATTGTATACTGTACCATATACGTTGTTAAGATCATAACCACCTCTAGTTGGACACGTTTGTCCAACATACGCGCCAGTACTAGTGCCATAACTGTTAAATGCATATACATATGCTTTAATATTATATTCTCTTTGATTGTAAGGAATACTAGATTGGTAACCTGATTTATTTGAATCACTTGGTTGTATGATGCCATATTGATTTGTTACTGGTTTACTTGTAACTGTTCCATATCCAACAGTTGAAAACAAGAATGTTCCATCTGCTGGCTGACCTGGCCAAGCCTTCACGCCATAATAATAGTCAACTCGATATCCAATTATAGGCAAAGTCACCGCAGTGGGAGCGGTCCACTGAACTGCTAAAGTTCCTACATATAAACCTATGCTTGGGTTGCGTGGTACTTGAAAATAAGTTGGGCTAACTGGAGGATTTGGCACTGTGATGGTTGCAGGTCCCCATACTATTTCTCCTTTAATAAGTTCTGGATCTACTCCGCTCGAATATGGGTCGACCCAACCACTAACTTGTGATTGTCCAGTGAATGTATAAACTCGATACCCCGAACGTGTAGTGGTGTTAACAGTGTAGGTCAAATTAGATGAAATGTAGACAGGGGCAGCATATGTCGTAGGATATGCTATAATAACTACTCCAGAAGAACCTATTCCGCCTGAACCGTATGTATAACTCTCAGCTCCGGCAAGGAAACCTTGTTCGCCGCCCCCGCCGCCACTGCCTCTATTAGGAATTGATGCCGAAAATCCATTTACATTCGTGGTGCTAGTAGAAGCGCTTGCACCCGCTCCCGCACCTCCTCCCCCACCGGCACCGCCGAGTGCGGCCGCACCCGTGGAACCAAGTCCTGCGCTACCTCCACCACCGCCGCCACCGTATTCGACGGAAACTCCAGTTATACTACTGGTATAAGCAAGACCTCCTCTTCCTGCACCAGAAGTATTGCCATTTTGCCCACTACCACCTGCTCCTGCACCACCACCACCGACAGCATATCCACCGCCACCATTATATGTAAATCCCGTTTTACCTGCAGTAGCACCACCAAATCCAGGACCGCGAGTGTCTCCTCCGTATCCTCCTTGGCCAATGTACTGTTCTGTGTTGCTAGTTGAATACTGCATAGCATAAACGTATCCACCATTTTTAACAGTGTATGCGCCAAATATGGTCGGCGAACTTCCACGTTTACTGTAATCTAGGTAAAAAGTTTGTGAATCGGGATTGGAGATTCTAACACTCGTAACAACGCCACTGCTGACTGAAACGCTTCCTGTTATAATTTGTCCCCCCGCGCCGCCGCCGCCGCCGTTAGGCGCGCCGGACGCGCCCTGTCCACCAGCACCAATCATGAATAATTCAACTGTTGTTGGTGCTGATAAGTTAGGAGTAATACTATTACTTGAGCCACTACTAGACCCATTACCTGCAGCATTAGTTGCATACACTGTAAATGTGTAACTTGTTCCAGCGGTCAATCCAGACACCGTTATTGTACCACTTCCAGCTTGACTTAGTGTACCAGTTATGTTTCCAGGACTTGAAACTGCGGTATAACTAGTGATTGCTGATCCACCATTACTTCCAGGCGCAGTGAAGGTAACCGTTGCACTTGTTGCACTAGCTACTGTTGCAGTACCAATTGTTGGTGCACCAGGTATAGTATATGGTGTGGCACTATTACTTGCAGAACTTGCAGAACCTGTACCGACAGCATTCGTAGCTGTTACTGTAAATGTGTATGCAGTTCCATTAGTCAATCCTGATACTGTGATTGTACCACTTCCAGCTTGACTTAGTGTTCCTGTAATACCACCCGGACTACTGGTTGCGGTATAACTGGTGATTGGAGATCCACCATTGCTCGCGGGCGCAGTAAATGAAACTTGTACGGTTTGACTCGCAGATCTTGTTGCAGTACCAATTGTTGGTGCTCCAGGTACAGTAGTTGTTGCGATACTGTTACTTGGAGCACTACTTGCACTATTACCAACTGAGTTTGTAGCATATACTGTAAATGTATATGATGTTCCTGAAGATAGACCATTAACAGTAATAGGACTTGTCGATGATGTTCCTGTTATATTACCAGGAGATGATACGGCAGTGTATGATGTGATAAGTGCGCCACCGTTACTAGCTGACGCAGTGAATGTAACTGATGCACTTGTTGCGCTTGTTGCGGTTGCGGTACCGATTGTAGGTGCGCTTGGTACGGAAACAGGAGTTACACTATTACTTGAAGAACTTGCAGAACTTTGACCTGCAGCATTGACTGCTTTTACTGTGAATGTGTACGCAGTTCCAACCGTTAATCCAGATACTGAAATAGGACTTGATGTTGATGTTCCTGTTATATTTCCTGGAGATGATGTTGCAATATATTGTGTTATAGGAGAATTACCATTATATGCAGGAGGTGTAAATGCAACCGATGCTGTTGTTGAACTAATCGTTGCAGTACCAATCGTTGGTGCATTAGGAACAGTCTTAACATAAAACAATAATATACGTGTTGATGTTCTGTTTGTAGTTGCAGATGTTGCCGTAATCAAAGAAGTTGTGTTTGCTTGAGCTGATAAAGTTCCTGTGATTGTACTACCAGAAATACTTAGTCCAGCTGGTAAAGTGTTTGCAGTATATGATATAGATCTACCAGCAGCAGAAGATGCACTTAAAGTTTGAGTAATTGAAGAACCAACGTTACTGTTGATTAGTGTGCCATCTGCTGGTGAATTCCAAGTAACAACGTCTGAATTAACTTGAAACTTAATATTTCTAGTTGATGTTTTATTTGTTGTTGCAGAATTTGCAGTAATTAAACTATTAGTTGTTCCTATTGATGACGGTGTACCTGATATAGTATTACCAACTATACTCACACCTGTTGGTAAAGTATTTGCAGTATATGATATAGATTTACCAGTAGCAGAAGATGCACTTAAAGTTTGACTTATTGAACCGTATTCATAAGAAGTTACTGTTGTACCATCCGCTGGAGAAATCCATGTAACAATATCAGGACTTATTGTGATACTAAATGGCCTAATAACACCCTGATTTTCTAAGTCATAAGCTTCAATTGAAAATGAATATGTGGTTGATCCGACAACAGAACCAGATATGCCAGTTATTGCACCAGTGTTTGCATTTAAGGTAGCGCCAACCGGTAATGTTCCACTATACAATCTATATTTAATTGTTGAGTCACTTGATGCGGATAAAACAGTAACATTTGAAGATAACTCTACAGTCTCGTAAGATGTACCAATAGACCCAGATGGAGTTGACCATAATGGTATTCCCGAATAACTAATACCTGGAATGAAAAGTGTTGTAGCACCATCTGGATTATAAACATAAAGATTATATGTTCCGGCACTTCTTGCGGGTGCAGGGAATGTTAATTTATTCGAAGAAACAAATGTTACATTAGTTACTAATGTTGTATCAATGTATACATAACAACCGAAAATGAAGTTTATGCCATTAATTGTTATAGTCTGCCCACCAGTAGTATCTGCTGCAGTGTCATCATCAAAATATCCAACAGAAGTTATTACTGGAAACTTGACAGCTATCTTATCTAACGATATTGATCCGGTTCCAAATGCACTCGTTTTTGCTTTATTTACCATAATATCACGGATAAGGATATCGAATCACCACACGACCTGAACCACCACCGTTTCTAGCAGGAGCAGGACTTAACCAAGTCCCACCTCCGCCACCACCACCAAATCCATCAGTTCCTTTATACTGTACAGGACTAGTACCACCTCCTGGCGATCCTCCTCCTGCACCACCTGTTCCATTCGTTGTCGGCGCTGGCGCGACCGGTGATTTAGATCCACCACCACCGCCACCATATTTTTGACCATTAACTGGACAAAGCAATCCTCCTGCGCCTGGTGTGCCGTACCCGACAACTCCATACTGATATGTTGAAGGATCCCATCCTTCTGGATTATTTTGAGCACCGCCTCCACCACCACCTTTTGTTTGATTAGATAGACCTCTTTGTAATTGAGTTCCTTCTCCTCTTGTATCGGAACCTATCGGATAAGCAGCACCAGATCGATCTGGTCTAAAGAATGCTGTTCCACTGTATGCACCATCTTGTGATCCTCCTGATCCGGGGGCCCATCCTGGAATATTTACTATTCCTGTACCACCTCCAGTTGCTTCGTATCCAGGATTAAAACCACCAGGAACATATGCACCATTAATATGCGTGTCCATCACAAAATAACTGGATGTTGCAGCATTCTGTATTGCATAAATTGGAACTGCCGATGCCGAACCACTTGCTCCAGAACCTATAATTACTTGATGTGTTGATCCTGATGCGAGCACTCCAATATCTGGCACATCTCCAACTCCGCCACCGCCACCGCCAGATCCACCATAACTAGTCTGTAAACCACCAGCACCACCTCCACCCACTATAATCAAAGCAAAAGGTTGACCACCTAGATTACTCGGTACCCTAAATGTTCCTGGAGAGGTAAAGGTATGAAATCTATAACCAGCATATGCTCCAGTACCGCTGCTAATTGTTCCGCCGGATGCTACGACTGAAGGTCTGACAGGTGTAACACTATTACTTGAACCACTACTAGACCCATTACCTGCAGCATTAGTTGCATACACTGTAAATGTATAGGCAGTTCCAGTGGTCAATCCAGATACTGTAATGGGAGAAGTAGTTCCTGTGGCGGTTATATTGCCTGGAGATGATACGGCAGTATATGATGTAATTGCTGATCCACCATCGCTCGCGGGTGCAGTGAATGCAACTGATATGCTTGTTGCACTAGCTACTGTTGCAGTACCAATTGTTGGTGCACCAGGTACAGTAAATGGTATGACACCGTTGCTTGTAGAACTTAGATCGCTATTACCTGCAGCATTAGTCGCATACACTGTAAACGTATATCCAGTTCCATTACTCAATCCAGTTATAGTAATTGGTGAAGTGGATCCAGTTGCAGTAATACCACCAGGAGAAGATGTTACTGTGTATGATGTAATTGCTGATCCACCATTGCTCGCGGGTGCAGTGAATGGAATTGTCGCTTGTCCATTACCAGCTGTTACGGTACCAATTGTTGGTGCACCAGGTATAGTGTATGGTGTGACACTATTACTTGCAGAACTGCTTATGCCATTACCGATAGAATTTGTAGCATATACTGTAAATGTGTATGCAACTGTATTAGACAATCCAGATATTCGAAACGGAGAAGTGGTTCCTGTGACAGTTATATTGCCTGGAGATGATACTACTGTGTAGCTGGTTATTGGAGATCCACCATCACTAACTGGTGCGGTGAATGTCACATCTACTGTCTGACTTGATGCTCTTGTTGCAGTACCAATTGTTGGCGCGCTTGGAGTACTAATTCCTCCACCAGATATGATAATACCTAAAACTCCACTCATTAACTTACTCCACTTCCCGAAACATACCACGTATCAGTCGCAACTTTAATCATACTGCAAAGTCCATATCCAATAACAGTTCTATTACCAGTTGATGTGGTACCAGATAATCTTAATGTTACGCCAGATCCTTGTGTGATTGTTATAGTGGATGCACTCGAATTTATGACAGTTATTACTGTTCCGATATTAAAAGCAACAGTTGAGTTTGGTGGCACCGTAATTCCTGAACCGACATAAAGGTGTTTTCCGTTGTCGGTTAAAACTAAGTTACCAGATGTTGTTGTACTTTGAGGTAATTCTTTAAATCCAACTGTATATGAACTTGATCCGCCATCATTAATTGTGGTTGTGCTTGCTAAAATAGAAGCAGCAGTATATACTTCTCTCCAAGCTGACCATGCGCCGGAATCATTATCACGTTTACTTCGAACATACACTGGAGCATCAGCGCCATCTGTTCCACTCCAACCAATCAACAGTTGACCAGCACCAGCACCATACATATGAAGTAGATTTCCATATGTTGTAGGATAACCATTGGCATATACTTGATACATGTTTAAGCCAGTGGATCCTCTTGTGGTTCCTATTGTTGAAGCGGCATAATCTCCTTGACTATTAATTTTTGTAACAGCGGAGATATAGCTTGAATAATTACTGGAGTCTAGAACAGTCCGCCATGATTGCCATGTTCCATTGTTCTTTCCTCGAATCGCTATTTGGCCTGTTCTAAAATCTCCGTAAATTTGATGAATCCAATTTGAACTATAAGCAGAAGAATATAAACCACCATCTGTTTGACCAAATAGACTCACATTCGTATTATAACCAAGTTGATTCTGAGTTACATTGTCTGGATTAATTGATGCAGAACTACTGTTTAGTGTTAGACCAGTAACTGAACCCGAACTGCCATCAATATTAACACCAGTTAATGATTGAGATGCACTCGTTCTTGCTAGACCAATAGCTGTTGTGCCAACATAAGTTGTATAACCAGCATAGTTAGTAGAGTCTAATATCTTTTTCCATGAACCCCAAGATGTGGATGATCCGCTACGTTGCCAAACATTACCATTATCTGTAAATCCTAGTTGATGACTTAATCCACCAGTCCAATCTGTAGAAGAACCATATTGACGAAACGTCATCTCGCCGAAATATGTTCCACCATCACTTAGACCTTCTGTGGTGTTTTGTTTAAAGTCAAATACTACACCTTTATCAATCGTCTCAGGAGTAGTTACTATTGATCTGGAATCTTTTACATCAAATACACCAGCGAATATGTTTGATGAAATTGACGTAAGACCGGCCAACGTTGTAGAATTAGATCCTAGTGATATTTGAGTTGATCCAATCGTAATATTGTTGTTAGACAACATATTGTTTGTAATACTACCAGTATCACCTGTTGAGATAATATTACCACTTGAAGAGGGAAAACTTAAAACTGTTCCATCTAATTTTGTTATAGAGTTTACAGTTAATTTTCCGGTTAATACAATATTATCAGCATAAACATTTCCTTTAATACCCACACCACCAGAAAGTAACAATGCACCTGTTGTGTTACTAGTACTTGATGTAGTATTCGTTGATATTATTTGACTTGTAATATTGTTTGTTGTGCTCGTAAATGTGACTGTATTCGTTGATGAATTTGTCGTGATTATCATTCCAGATCCAGCAGCAAATGATAATGTTCCTCTATTGCTAGTTGCGGATAATGTAGATTGACCATTAACAGCGAAGTTTAAGAAACCATTTGCTGGCGAAGATGATGAAATTGTGATTGAATTTGATGATGGATTTGTCGTGATATTAATATTTGATCCAGATATCAAAGATAAAGTGGCATCACCACTATCTGCACTTAATCTTTGTTGTCCAGCTACTGCAAAATTTGCCCACGAAAAAGCTGATCCACTACCACCACCGGTTGATGAAAATGTAACAGTTTTTGTTATATTATTAGTTGTCAATCTCATTCCGGAACCAGCAGCCAACTTTAGTGATAATGGAGAATCTATCACTATTGTTTGTTCTCCTGTGACAGCAATTGAAGTTATTGAATTTTGGGCTAGAGGAGATGTGGAAGTAAATGTTCGAACGCCAACAACATATCCAGCAGTAACGGCTGTGTTGAATGTTAAGATGTTTCCATTATTTACTGAATAATTACTTGTTGGCTGAACTATACCGTTGAATGATACCAATATATCAGAAGCTGATACTGTATTTGATAGTGCAAACGTAGTCTGAGCTCCATTCGCAGTAAAAGATTGATTGATTACTGGATTTGAAGCAAATGGAGTACCATCGTAAAAGTAATATTTACTAGCATAAACGGATGAAGAATATATCTTGTCAGTGTATACATTACCGGTAATCGATATATACCCATTACCAGCATAAGAATTACCAAATGTACGAACGCTAATGGTTGAACCGTTCGATGGCGGATTAGTAAACGTTAAATTCAATCCATCAATATAATAGTTCGTCAACGGTTGTTGAGGGATAGTATTAACAAGAACCAGTAAATCTGTCGCAAGAACATATCCACTTAGTTCAAATGCTGTCTGAGAACCATTTGCAGTAAATGTTTGCGCGATGATTGGAATTATATTTGATAGTGGTGTTGCTGTACCAAATGTACGAACTGCGATAACAGCATTTGCATCTGGTGGTGAATCAAAAGTCATTCGAGCACCAGACATTGTATAATCAACGTTTGGAATTTGTGGAATATTTTCAACCGTAACAAGAATGTCAGTTGCTGAAACGGTTGAACTCAAAACAAAAGAAGTCTGAGCACCGTTAGCAGTAAATGTTTGACTTAGGAAAGGTACTGTGTTACCGTATGTCGTTGCAATAGTAATCGTGTTCGATATACCATTCGACGATAATGTGATACCGGAACCGGCAGAGAATGTTAGAACTGCGTTGTTACTGTTTGCGATTGCAGAAGGTTGTCCAGAAACTGCAACGCGAGTAAACGCATTGGATGCGCCAGGTGAAGAAAAAACGTTACCGTTCGCATCAAAATAGTAAGAAGCGTAGATAACATTTGATCTTATTTCACTTGATGTAACTGAGGTGTTACCGATTGAAATATTACCGGCAGTAATTGATGTGTTACCGATTGAAATATTACCGGCAGTAATTGATGTGTTACCTACTGAAATATTACCGGCAGTAATTGATGTGTTACCTACTGAAATATTACCAGAATTGATCAACGTGGTGTCGATTTTTAAACCAGTTGATGTAACTGAAGTGCTACCGATTGAAATGTTACCGGCAGTAATTGATGTGTTACCTATTGAAACATTTTCACCAGAAACTGATGTGTTACCAATTTTTAAACCAGTCGATGTTATCGATGTGTTGCCGTTACCTATAATAACATTACCAACAAATGTAGAAGTATTACCTTGTACTGTTATACCATTCGTCGCTTGAACACCTGAAGTGACATTTAAAGAGTAAACTGTTAAAGTATTACCTGTGATATTACCTGATATCACTAGTGTGTTAGCTGTTAATGTTTTACCAACAGTTACATTACCCGTAATTGTAGAGTTGATACCTATAATAGAATTGGCATTTATAGTATTACCGGTGATATTACCTGATACTGTCAATGTATTAGCTGTTAATATTCCACCTATAACAACATTTCCTGTAAATGCCGAATTGGTGCCACCAACATTTAGATTTCCGCCAATACCCGTTCCGCCAACAACCGTTAATGCACCACTTAAATTGGAAATTGATGCATCTGTACCAGTAACTCTTAGAACAGGACCAGCAGCACCTACATCTTTTATGTAAATGATACCGGTCATTCCAGGATAATTCTGCGACTTATAATATAGTGTGTCTGGCGCATTAAATGGAACTGGGAACGTTATTGTCCCAACATCAGTGCCATTATTAATTACATTTGCGTATGCGTTCGTACTACCAGAAGATTGATCTGTCTTGATCCACAGAGGATTACCAGTCGATGTTACCGCAAATCTATATGTAAAACCTCGAACAAGTGATAATGTTGGATTATCAGCACCATTAAATAAGAATGATGATGTGCCATTGCTCGTGACATTGTATGTGTTGGCGCCATAAAAATATCCGGTGAATTCACCTTGAGTATTAACGATTCCAACATCGCCTACCGCAATACCACTATCTATATTAAACGCTTGAATTATAGCCAAAGTCTATTCTTCCTTTGTGATTTATCTTATATTTATTTACGAATTGTCGTTCTGTGCATTTTCAATATAGTGTTAGAAAATGTAGGTGTAAAATTCAGAGTTAATGCGCCAGCAACAACAGAAGCGTTAAATGTGCCTAAAATAACCGAACTCTTTACTGTGCCGAACTGAGATATGTATGCATTTGCATCATCGTGAATCATCGTTAATTCGGTTGCATGATATCTAGTTCCAGAAGTCATTTGTATAAAATACTTAGCGCTTCTGAAATTAACAGCAGAGAATTGATCGACTGTAACTTGAGATAATCCAGATGTTGTATATGTATTCGATGACATCCAAGAAATTGGATTTAAATAGATACCATTGTTTGCCGTGATAGAACCTACGTTAGCAGTTCCATTTACTTTACTGTTGCCGTAAATAAACAAATTACCATTTGCAACAATGTTATTATCTGCTTGTATATAATTCGCATGTAGATTAGATGTGGTGGTGATGTCACCCGACACAGACAAATCACTTTGAATTACTACGTTACCTGAAAGAACTGTGTTACCAGTAATTGTTGCTTCATCTAATGTAACTTTGACGTTACTTGTAATAACAGAATCTTTAATGATCGAGTAACCAACGGTAGACATACCAAGATAATTATTACCTATTACTACATGTCTAAGTGTTGTGTTTTCGATTGCCCCACCAGTAATAGCGACAGCATCAGAATTCTGCATACCAAGAGTGCCGACACCCAAGTCTTCAGCTGGAATTGATGATACGGCAGTGAATGCTCCGGTACCGTTACCTTTGATATAACCAGTTAGATTATTAGTGCCAGTACCACCCTGAGTCACAGCTAAAGGTGTAACAAGTCCAGTCAATCTAGTAATATCAGAGTTAACACCAGACTTTGCAGCACCTAAATTCGTTCTTGCAGCACCAATAGTTGTCGCTCCAGTACCACCTTTAGATAAAGGAACTGTTCCAAGTGTGATATTAAATGTGCCTGCCGCAGTGATTGGTGATCCAGATATTGAGAAAGGTTCACCAGGATCACATTGTAAACCAACAGAAGTTACTGTACCAGTACCTGGTACTGATTGCCAGTATGCATTAGCACCGTCTGTGAATAGAACCCATCCGTTATACCCATTTACTTGTGGTGGTAATAGATTGTTAATCGCACCAATTCTAGACGTAGCACCAGTACCGCCATTTGCAATTGCAAGTCCAGATGTAGGAGTGTTAATGAATACAGTTTGGCCAAGATTAGCAGTAGTAACTGTAAATGATGAACTTAAAACTGTTCTAACAATACCCTGCGACGTTGCAGTCCAAGCTAATTCGTTGTTGCCAACATGGGTTAGAACTGTGTTTGATACACCGTTCGGTGAAGGATATGGATATTCCCAAGAAAGAGCGATATCAGAAGTGCCGGGATAATATGGATTTGCTGGATTATATCTTAAAAATGGTGCAAGAAGATATGTACTAGACATACCTTGTGAGTAATTAATACCACGAGTGTTGGCAAATATTGGATTTGAAGATGTTGTATCTGGCGTAGGCCATAAAGGCTGCCATGTGATTTTATCTTGTGTTGAAGATCCTGGTGGATTCCAATAAGTAAATACATCTCTATGATTAGGAGGTTGACCGTCGAGTATGAGCAAATTATTCTTTGCTTCTTTTCTGTTGGTATTGTCATTATTTGATCCACCTGCACCTGTGCCGCCATTTCTTAACGGAACAACAATACCAGGAATCAATCCACCAGCAGCACCAGAGATATTGCCAGAGATAACACTGCCTGGAATATAAATGTTCGAAGTCATTGGTGAATTAGGACCAGTGGAGTAAACATAACCAGAAGTTAGAGCGTTATTTCCTGTACCACCATTGCCAGTTGGAACAACACCAATTTTAACCGAGATGTTGCCAGCAGCAGTAATAGGTGAGTTACTAATAATGATAGAATTATCATTCGGCACTTGAATACCAACAGATGTTACTGTACCAACACCTGTTGGAGATACCCATTCGACATCCGATCCATCAGTTTTAATCAGAAGTGCTTTACCATTATTGCCAACATAAGATGGCAACAGATTGATCATAGCACCAACTCTGTTGTTGGCACCAGTACCACCGTGTTGGACATTCATGTTCGAAAGTAACAGATTACCGGAGATTGTGTTACCTGGAATATGAATGTTAGCAGTTACAATAGTGCCATTACTATACAGATAACCAGTACCAATACTTGGATTACCAGTACCACCTTTTGTCATCTGAACAACTGGCAACTTAGAGTGGGTGATTGTATTCAGAGCAATATTGATTCTACCATTGCTTGTGATATATCCTACTGAGTTACCAGTGGTGTTGTAGTTGATAACAGTAATGTCAGAATCTACTGCTTCACCGCGAACACCAATAACAGTACCACCACCCGCCGGAGTACTCCATTGAATCTGACCATATTGGTCCATCATCAATGACATGCCTACGTTTGCAGTATCATATCTATTATTTGCATAGTCGAAACCAACATCAATCGCTGCTTTCCATTGTGCTTGACGAGTCCAGTAATTTAGATCAGAATTATATGTTTCAACTACAGTTAATTTCTGGCCTTGTTTTCCAACCATTGTTGGATAAGGTGTTTTAAAATCTATAAAATCACCAGTGCCAGCATATGTTGATCCTTGCGGAGAATCTGGCATTTTCAAAGTCAGGACATAATCTGTACCGAAACCTTCTGTGTAAACAGTAGCACTATTTTGTGATGGCCAAGATAATTGGTCACTATAAGTTCCAGAAGCTGTTACTCCATACTGATTGGGTTTTAGTAACAGATTCTTTTTAGCACCCAATCTGCCATAGTAAGCACCATTTGATCCTGTTCTTCCATCAAATGCACCAGTACCACCAAAAGCAACTCTAAGTCCTTTAGTCAGTCCAGCTAGTTCTGTGATATTAGAATTAACGCCTGCGCCAGCAACACCAAGTGCGTCAAGCAGATCCGCAGTATTAGTTACGCCAGTTCCACCGTGACTAACTGGAATTACTGATACATCAACTTGTGGATTACCAGATCCACCAGTTCCATTTCTTACCAATAATCCTGCTCCAACATTCGCAGTGATTGTTCTCTGAACAATACTACCATCTTGAACTTTAGTTAGGATACCAGAAGAATTACTGAGATTGCTTATTGAAATACTATCACGACTAACAATTCTATCCCACAATAAAGGATCACTTGTGACTCTAATCGGATCAACGGTTGCTAATATCCAAACAGATTCTTGATATTTAATACCATCTGATACTGATACCATTGTGCCACCAACAGTATTAGAATCCACATTCATATCAGACGATCTGATGTAGAATTGACCTTCACCTTGGAACACATAGATGCCGTTATCTATTGGATTGCCCTGTCCCGTGAATAAAACTCTATCATATTGACCAAGAACTACGCCATCATATAGATTCAAATTAGAAGTGTTATTTGCGACTTCATAAACAGAAACGTTTGATGTTACAACAGATCTAACTGGTTGTAACACCGCACCAAAAGGAACTTTATCTGAAGTAGCAATTGCTTTTCTTTTATTGGAATTAACGGTAATATAAAGTTGTCCACCATCAAATTCCATATCTCCATTTAATGGATCAGTTTTTAATGTTCCTCCGGTTAATTTAATCGGCGATCTTGTCGTTGAACCTGAGTTAACTCTAATTGTGGTATTATTACTCATTCTGAGATCACCACCAACAAACAATTCAGAAGCTATGTTTGCTTGGCCAACAACGAATAAATTGTTTGCAGAAATTTGATTTTTAGATGCAATACCACCATCTACGACTAGTGCGCCGCTTGTTATACCAAAAGAGATTGTATTGTTACGAATACGAACAGGAATGAATGTAGAGGCGCCTTGTTCGGTAACTTCTTGTAATGTTGGCACTACGTTTGCTTGAGCAAATGCGGCATCGATTTGCGTTGATACATCAACTCCATTTATCGAGATTGATTTTGTATTTACAGAATTAGATGTTAGATTACCTGTTATGGTAACCGTTTTACCATTTATACCGGAACTGATTCGAACAATCTCAGAACTCTTGCCCATCCCGTTTGCAGAGATAACAACATCATTGTTATAAGAACCAATAATTGTGTTACCACCAAGAGTAGTGGTATTGCCGTGTGTGAATAAATATCCGTCATTCTTTTGAATGATATCAAAATCATCACCGATATAATTATAGTTGCTACTTGCGAGACCTAGATCGAGATAACCGTCATTTGATGAACCATTATCAGCAGTAATGAATACGTCAAAAGAAGCATTAGCTCCAGAGTTAATATTTTGCATATTAAGTCCAGCATAACCATCATAGTTTGCAGTTAACTGCTGAACCACCTGTCCTTGTACGAGATACCCCACAGGAATACCAGCATAGAATGCATTGAATCCGTTTGCTGCATATCCATAGAATTGACCAGAGTTACCAGACACTGCAATAGATGTTACGTTGCCAATAAAGTTGACGTTACCTAGAACACTTAGATCTTTTTGAATGATTACGTTGCCGGCAACAGTACCACCAGACAAAGATAGTTTCGTATTAGCTGCATCAAATGCAGATTGAGCGACAGTAGAACCAGAATTGGTTTTAGCAAATGCAGCGTTTGCAACCATATATGCATTATTTGCTAAAGTATTCGCAGTATTTGCTTGAGTATACGCAGCATTAGCAATAATATATGCGTTGTTAGCTAAAGTGTTCGCAGTATTTGCTTGAGTATACGCAGCATTAGCAACGATGTAAGCATTGTTAGCTAATGTGTTCGCAGTATTTGCTTGATTATAAGCATCGTTTGCTCGTGTAAGAGCGATGATCGCAGTTGTCGTATCGATGTTTGCGGTGCTTACATTTGAGATCCTACCATCATAACCAACTGTGATAATAGGAATCTGATTGTTTGCGCCGTAAGTTCCAGCATTAGCGAGAATATTCGACAGAGATAAGTTTATTGTTTTTAAATCTGTATTAGCAACTACTATGATGCCATTTGCTACGTTAGCATTAATGTATACCGTATCTGCATTTGATGTTGCAGTAATTGCATTACCATTAGCAACAATCTTATAGAATGCAAGCGATGCTTTTGATCCTGCGAGTTTTCGAGCTTCTCGGTCAATAAAACTCGCAGGTGTGGATTCTACGAGAATCGTAATAGTCTGACTTTTATATTGTGGAACTTGATCATTAACTGTTATAGTGTAATTAGACGAAGGTAATGTAACAGTTGACGTTCCACTGATTGTTCCTGTTAAGATGTTAAAGAATAAACCATCAGGTAATGTAGTTGGAGAAATAGAATATCTGTACGCTCCAGTTCCGCCGACACCCACAACTGGAGTTACATTGGCATAATCGCCCTGGTAGATATTAACATTCGAAACTTGTATCGTAGCCTCAAGTGTAATAGGTAAAGTTTCTGTAACCGTCAGATAGAAACCAGATTGTGCATTTTGATTTGCAGTATCTGTAATGTTTATAACATAGAAGGTATTTCCAGAAACATTCTTCGAAGTGCCAGTTATTTCACCAGTTGTTGTATTAAATACAAGATCACCAGGCAAAGATGGAGAAATCGTATAATTTAAAGGATCTAAACCTCCAACGCCAACAACAGGAATAAATGGATCTGTTTGTTTATATTTTACTAATGACTTGGTTGGAAGATTAACGGTAGCCGATAACTTTGATGCGGAAGTGGTTAAATAAAAATTACTATTTACTCTGTTCGAAAGAATATCAGTTGCCGTCATTACATACAACGTGTTCGCACTGATAGATGTGCTTATACCAGAAATTGCGCCAGTTGTTGAGTTAAGTTTTAAACTTGCTGGAAGACTTGGACTAACGCTATATGTTAGTGGTTGATATCCACCCGTAGCAATAACTGGAATAGTTTCAGTAACGGCAAGATTAATCGTTGTGTTTATCGAAGGAACAACAGTATTTGAAGATAGTGTGGGTGGTGTTGTAACACCAAATATAAACGTATTAGTGTTTGTTGATCCCTCAGAGTCTGTGACAGTAATAGTGTATTGCGAGTTTGCACTTATAGATATAGAGTTGCCGGTGACTACTCCACTGTTGGTATTAAATTCAATATAATTTGGTAAATTTGGTGAAATAGAATAACTATATGGTGCAAATCCACCTTTCACTTCAACTGGAGTAAAAGGAGTTATCGCTAAGTATTGATAGACTTGTGTATTACCAACAGTTGTTCTATTTGTTAATAAAGGTTGATTGATAGAAGTTAAATAGAAAGAACTGTTACTATTTTGACTTATAGCATCTGTTGCGGTTACTATGTATAATGTATTAGAAGTTTTTACTGATGCTAGTCCAGTAATTACACCATTGTTTGTATTAAAAGATAATCCAGTTGGTAGAGTTGGCGTGATTGCAAATGTGATTGTTCCATAACCACCAGATGCTGTGACAGGAGTAAAGTTTACAGAATCAACTAATTTAATTACTGTTTTAGAAGGAACAACAGTTGTTGTTGATATAGTGGCTGCTACATCAATCGTTAGATAGAATGTTTTAGAACCGGATTTACCTAGAGAATCTGTGATTGTTACTGTATAAAGTCTTGCTGAATCAGAAGAGAATGCTGTGCCACTAATCTTACCCGTAGTGGTAGAAAATGTTAAATTATATGGCAGTGGTGGCGAAATACCATATGTGTATATTCCTGTTCCGCCAGTTGCAGTTACTGGTGTAAATTCAGTTACAGGAATATTTTTATATATTGTTTTTGATGGTACTGCTTGTTTAAGAATTAAAGTAGGAGCATCGATAGTCAACGAGAAAGTACTATTACTAATCTGTTTAGCTTGATCCTGAACCACCACAGTATATGTGTTTGCGTTTGCATAACTGCCAGCAGTTCCAGAAATCGCACCAGTTGCACCATTAATTGACAGTCCAGTTGGCAAAGATGGAGTCGTAGACCATGACAATGTTCCATAACCACCAGACGCAGTAACAGGAGAGAATCCAGTTGCGGCTTCACCCTGTATAACATTCTGTGAAGGAATTACTGTAGTCGTTACAAGAGGAGTCGGCGCATTAATCGTTAGATAAAATGTTTTGTTTACACTAGTTGGCGTTTGATCGGTTGCAGTGATTACATAAGTTGTATTGCCATGTGTATCAGAAGATGTACCAGAAATTTCACCGGTTGTAGTCGAAAAATTTAATAAAGGATATAAAGAAGGCGTAATACTGTAGGTAATTGTTCCAGTTCCACCAGTTGCAGTAACAGGTGTAAAATTAAGAACTGCAACATTTGATGTTACTGTTTTAAATGGAATATCAAGCGATGCGGTTAGTGCTGTAGCAGAAACAGAAAGTGAAAATGTTTTAGAACTACTCTGAGATGCTTGATCTGTGACTGATACTGTATAAGTTGTTGTTGTGCTTGTTCCTGTTGGAGTTCCAGAAATTGCACCTGTTGTCGTGGAAAATATTAGTCCTGAAGGTAACGCAGGTGAAATAGAATAAGTTAAAGTTCCATAACCACCAGATGCTGTGACAGGAGTAAATGATGGTGCTGCAATATTTTTTGTTAATGTAGTTGTTGGAACTACTTTTGTTGTTACTAGAGCAGCAAGTGCATCAACAGACAAAGCAAAAGATGCCGTCGCAGTTAGTGGTATTGGACTACTATCTTTAACTGTAACTGTGTATAAAGTCGCAGCACTTGATGATGTTGGTGTTCCGGTTATTGCACCAGAAGAAGAAAAAGAAAGACCAGTTGGTAATGTTGGAGAAACTGTGAATGATAATGCTCCTGTTCCACCCGTTGCAGTAACTGGTGTGAAACTTGTTGCAGCAATGTTCTGTTGTAATACTTTAGTTGGAATAACAATCTTTGTAACTATAGGAATAGAAACTACAGATAACGAGAACGTTTCAGATTTAGATTGCGGCGGTGATGCAGAATCTTTAACAGTAACAGTATATGTTGTGGTGGATGATGCAACAGTTCCAGTTCCTGTTATTTCACCAGTTGCAGAATCAATTATAAGTCCAGATGGAAGCGCTGGACTGATTGTGTATGTTAATGCTCCAGAACCACCTGATGCAACAATAGGAGTAAATCCAACTTCTGCAACTCCAACAGTTTCAATTTTAGATGGAACTGCTTGAACTAGGGATAAAATAGATACTGCTGTTGTACTTAAATCAAACGATAGACTTGCAGTTAAGTTAGTTGCATCTTTTACTGTTATCTTGTATGATGTAAGAGGCGTAACCGCAGTAGCCGCACCCGTGATCGATAACTTCAGACTGTTATATACGTTTGCGCCAATTGTTACTGTAGAAAATACTTTATTTAAAGTTAATCCTGCTGGTAATGCAGGACTAATCGTGGCAGATAATCCAGTTACAGTTCCGCCTGCTGCAAAACTAGATGTTATTGCAGAACCACCATAAACCGAACCAATATCAAAATCAACAGTTTGATTTAAGTTTAAATTTTTGGTGGTTACTAATGCAGACGCAATTAATGGAGGAACAGTCGAAGAATATGCTAATCCTAGTGTTCCGGGCCCTATATTAGAAACATATTTGGTCCAAGTTATAAGAGTGCCAGTTGGAGGACCATTTCTGAAATATGGAGCACCCGCACTGGAGATGTATATGTCACCATAAGCATATAACTTCGCAACCGGTGGTGTAGTTACACTAAGTCCTGTTGCCGGATCTAAATAGGGAAGATAAAAAATTGCCATATTTTTATTACACTCTAACCGTTAAGTCTTTGAAGTCAAAGTACGTTGTGTAATCCACATATATGTAGATACTGTCGTTAAGATCATCATAATAGTAATCTCCAGGTAATAAATTATTTATCAGGTCTGGATTAGCATTCAGCATCTTATTGGTAACAAATATTGCAGATCGATTACTTTGTGTATATGTATTGCTTCCGAAGAATATGGAACCGCCAATGTTAATTGATAAATTGGCAAACGCTACATTACCAGAGAGAATATTGTTTGCGAGAGCAAACGCAGCATCTGCATTAGACGTTGCAATATTAGCTTGTCGATAAGCAGCATTTGCAGTGGTAAATGCTATGTTTGCATTTGCAGTTGCACTATTCGCCTGAACATATGCTGAGTTTGCAATTGTTGTCGCAACGTTTGCTTGTTTATATGCAGCATTAGCAATCGTTAACGCATTATTAGAATCTGTTGTTGCAATATTTGCTTGTGCATACGCAGAGTTAGCAATTGTCAGTGCATTGTTAGAATCTGTGGTAGCAACATTCGCTTGCCTATATGCAGAATTGGCGATTGTCAGTGCATTGTTAGAATCTGTGGTCGCAACATTCGCTTGCCTATATGCAGAATTGGCGATTGTCAGTGCATTGTTAGAATCTGTTGTTGCGACGTTAGCTTGACGGTATGCCGAATTAGCAATTGTAAGTGCATTATTAGAATCTTTAGTTGCAATATTTGCTTGTGCATACGCAGAACTCGAAATTACAAGTGCAGTATTTACACGATTAAAAACAGTATTAAGTGTACTAACTACTGATTGACCGCCGATTGTAATTACAAGATTACCATTAGCTGTGTTTGATCCAATGAATAGTGTATTAGATAAAAAAGAATATGCTAACTGACCGTCTAAAAGATTGTTCGGTGCTGAATTAGCATATGATCTTAATATTTGAATCGAAGCGTTATTTGCTGCCATTAAAAATATCCATCGTCTATCACATATGGACTAAAAATAAAAGTGTCTGTATTTGCTTGATAAGTTAAAACATAACCATCTTGAACACCTAAAAGACCAACGTCAGTTAGATTTTTGAGTTGAGATACACCACCTCCACCAGTACCTATTAATACTTTTGCTGTTTCTGGTCTTTGTGACCGAACAGATATTGAACCGATATCCTTAATTGTGACATTAGGCATTTATTCTTACCTAGTTACGTTGGGAGAAACTTCAGCAATACCCTCAAGAATTCTACTGATATTTCCATATCCATCATTAACAACTAAGTCATACACATATCTACCTGGTGCAATATTAGATGTAGTATTAGCGCCTAAACTTAAAGTTATTGCTCCAGTACTTGTATTGATTGAGGTAGTAAATGATGCAGTCGAGTTTGCAGAATAGTAAGATTTTCTAATCTGACTTGACGCAGAAAAGTTCATTAGATTGTATGATGCACCAAAGGTGTCACTCAAAGATACGCTAGTTGAGAAAGATGATCCTTTCTCAATATACAGATAATAATAAGAAGCACTCATTGGAATCCCCTATTCTTTATATGATATTTATATCAAGAGGGATTCTTTAGTTTCTCTATTTCTTCTTTTAAAGATTTTACCTGAGAATTTAATTCTTTGATCGATTCAATCAATAATCCTACCATGTTGCCGTATGCAACAGTGTATTTACCATCGTCGGTCATTGATACCGCTTCGGGAAGCACATGCATAACTTCTTGTGCGATTACACCAGTTTGTCGACCAACATCAATATCTGTTCTCTCAAAAGTATAACCATTTATTTTTCCAACTTTCTCTAGTGCATTTTCAATAACTTTGATATTCTTTTTCAATCTTGCATCAGAATATGCAGTTACATTCCCGCCGCAAGTTAGATCAGTTCCATTATATGTTAGTGCAGATGCGGTTGCTAATGCTGAACTGGATGTCGCATACATAACTCCACCAGAAGAGAACGTCGAAAGTCCAGTTCCACCTTGATTTGTTGGAACTGTACCAGAGGAAGTCAATGCTTTATTTGAATCGGTGAATACTGGTTTATTTGCAGTTAGTGAAGGTAATATTGTATTGTTTTCAGTGAGAATTCTTTCCCATGTACTCCATGCACCAGTACTACCAGTGTCATCATTTGCTCTAACATAAACTTTAGTGGCAGATCCTACTTCTTCTACGTTCCAATAAACTGCCATTTGAGCGCCAACAGTAGCACCTTTTACTGTCCAACCAGTGTAGTATGTACCAGGAAAATCAGTAGAACTATATGCGTTGAATCCATGAATGCTATTTGATTTTATATCAGCAGGTGTTGGACTTTGAGCACCTGAAGTGTATTCGAAAAAGTTGTTTTTAATTATACCAGTGACGTTTAAATCTCCGCCAACGTTTAAATTCTTTGCTATTCCAACACCACCAGCAGTTACTATTCCACCAGTTGATACTGTTGTAGACTCTGCTGTATTACCGAAGTATGACGAACCATAAACAACTAAATTTGCACGAAGTGTTGTATTACCAGAAACAGTTAGTCTTTGACCAATATCCACGTTTGCAGAAACTAACATTGAGTTTGATACGTTAACTTTACCACCAAGTTGAATCTCGGCAGTTGATTGCACCTTCATAGTGCCACCAATATAGATATCGCCGCCGATACCCATACCACCAGTAACAACAAATGCGCCAGAACTAATTGATGTCGAATCTCTACTGTTAGGAATTACAACTGTACCAGATGCATCAAGATAGATATCATCATTTGTGTCATTAGTAACTTGAAGATGCAATCTTCTTGCATCACCAGCTGTTGCATAATACTTAATGTTTGCAGAGTCGCCTGTCGTGCCACCTAGAAATGAAATGCCATTCGAACCATTTCCATAAGTTGGCATAATCATACCGCCAACTAATAGATTACCTAGAATGTTTGCAGTACCATTGGCTAATAAACTAGTTCCTGTATTCGAAAGATAAAGTTGTCTTTGTACAGTCAAATCATTCTGAACTGTTGCAGATGATCCAGTACCTGCAACTGTAAGTGCACCCTGTACGATTGCATCATTCTTGACCAGTAGACCTGTGCCAGAACTATTGATTGTGAAGGTGCCAGAATCTTTGATGTAGTTATTCGCACCGATGTCATTAGTTTCTGCTAGAATTTTATTTGTCGTGACTACCCAATCACCAAAAGTATTGGCATATCCTAATGGTACTACTTGATTAGACATTTTTATCCTTGATTAATTCTGCTAGTAATTGTTTAATCTCTGACATATCACTTTTGATGGTTGAAAGTTCATCATTTAATTTATTTATTTCTTGTTTCTGTGTCTTCAATAGTTTAACTTTCAAGTAGTATTCATTTCTTTCCGTATAGTCAGTACTTGAGAGTTGCATTGTCTTAATGTCTCTGACAAAATTAGCACCCTCAATCTTGACTAAGTTTTCAGACATATCAGATATCACCCGTAGGTAATGCGATAACTCTCAAATCTTTGACGAATGGTGAGAAAGTTGAATCTGCCGATGCCATTACAATTTTAATCGCATATTTATAGAAGTCATTAAAGATTAAACCAGTCTTTGGATTAGTATATGACACATAGTTTTGTGCAACACCGGATGTGCCTGGTGCCAATTCAAATTCAACTAAATCATCTCGTGTTGTAGAATATCTGACAGATTTACTTACAGAAGTCATTTGTTGCCAATTTGCTTCTTCCATAATCAGAGTATCATCCCTCGAAATGATCTTATAGTAAACAAATATCTTTGTATTTGTTGGACGATATGCAGTAAGGAATACACGCAGGTCACCAGAATCATTACCAGCAGCAAGAGTAACTGGATATGTTTGATATCTAACTAATCCATTACCACCAGAGACTGATGTTTCACCATATACTACTACGTTTGCAGGAGTAGTGTTTGCCGCAGAGATTGATATTGTTGGATTCTTAGAATATCCAGAACCAGGAGTAGTTACATACACAGAAGTCAATACACCCGATGTAACATAACCCTCAACGATTGCCTGAACACCATCGCCCTCGTTTGGTGCCGACACAGTGATATTGCCCGATAACTTTCCGTTAGCGCCGCTTAAATATCCTCCACCTCCACCAGTAATAGTAATTATATTATTTGATATAGGCATATTATTAATAATGTTCTTGATCACAAAGATATTAGTGCCATCATCAGAAATAACTGGTGAAACCATTTCATCTTCAGTTGTCAACTTCGCATTTAAATAATAAGAGTTTCTGGTGTCATTAAGAGTGAGGACTCGTTTACCATTATTGTCATTCAAGTAAATATTATTGACAGCGCGAGTTGCATAATCACCAGGATTTACAATCTTAGAATCTTCTAATAAGAATGTAGTATTCAACATCGTTTGTGATGTGTATACGATATTTGTTTTCTCTGGTTTATGATGAGATGTTGAAAGATTATATTGATCATAGATAACATTAGCCGAATACTTTTTGTTAGCACTAGATTCAACAACGTTAGTCTTTTGCAAACCATTTGGAACAATAAATTTCAAAGTTGGTGAAACAGAAGTATCGAAACTACATCTATTAATTACAAACATCAAGTCTCTTGTTTGGTCAGCATCATAGTTAATACCATTCTGAGATTCAAATAGTGTTCCAATATAAGGACTCTTTGCAATCTTAGATAGTGCTGTCGGAGTAGGATCTGTTGGTAAATCTTTGACCGAAGATGCCAATGGTGTATCGTTTTGTTGTGCGCACCAGAGATTGTAACCAGACGAATTGCTTCTTAGAACGAATGCATACAATTCACCAGATTTTACATACACTGGTGCTGGAAACTTAAATTCTGTATATGTTGTTGAGTCAAGGTATTGTGGTGAAGTTGAAGCATTGATATCAACCGGATATAAAACAACTTCAGAAAAGTCCAACATCTTTGCCGTTGGATATGCATTCTGGGTCGTGACAATAGATAAGTGAACTGGAATCTGGACAGTCGGTTTTGTTTTGAAAAACAACCGAATAGAACTTAGGAATACACCATACGGATAAGATGCATCATCAATAATAAATGATTGTGCTAACGGATCTAAGATAGTTATTGCCATTTAAAATAGTTCCATATTCGTTCGTTCTGTTGCCTTAACATTGTGTGAAATCAATCCTTCTGTGATATATGTATGCGCTTGATCAATCTCAAATTTAATGACTTCACCGTCACCAATGTCTGTAATAGAGACAATTTCTTTACTACTCAGATCATAAATTACATCATAGTTCATTCCCATTACTGCTTCGCCAACAGAAATATCACACACTTTCTTCCATGTATCGTCAGACATTAAAAATTTATGCGTTGAAGAAACTTTAAGTTTTTTGCCATCAGCAAATTCAACCTCAACTTTAGGTTGAATCATTCTTTCTGCTTCTAGAATCTTAAATGTTCCAGGTTCTCTTGAGTGTTCGTGAATCGTTATAACTTTATCGCCAACATTTAAATCGCCAGCGCGAACCCAATGTGAATCTTCACAGAAAATTAGTGTGTCTGGATCTGGACAACCGCCACCATATGAAACATCTTTGACTGGAATCAATGCAGTAGTTGTAATTTCTTTTGCAACTGGTGTTGATGCAGTTGTTGTTCCTTGGCTTGTTGTTGCCGTAGAAGCACCAGTACCGGCAGAGAACTGTGAATCGGCAGCCTTATCATATGTACCAGAAGCAAAATAAGTTGCCTGTGCATATGTTGTTTCAGATCCTAATTGATTCACATAATTACCGGTGGTTGGATCAGTGCCAACAAATCTGTTATCAAGTCTAAAGATTCTTTTACCTGTTGGGAAAATACCACCACGAAGATAGAATACACCAGAACATTTACCGATCTCATTACTTGATGGTTTTCCAATAGAATATGTACTCTGACCAGCAATAAAAGATAGTCCACCTGCACTTAATGTTGCAACTTTTGTTGTTCCATTATATGCAGTAATTGTTCTGACAGGATAATCCGCAACAACTTCATCTGTGTATGTGGTGTCGGATGAAGTATTTGTTGAAACAGTAATGATGTTAAACGTATTACCATTGTAGTAATTATTTACAGAAGATGCTCTGCCATTCAGTGTAACGTATTGCGTAGATGTATTCGATACAGCAACTTTACCAGATAGATGGCCAAATGCTGCAATCGTACCAGAATCAGTAGAGTTTACATATACACCATATGAATCATAGTATGCATTATAAAGTGTGCCACCAACAACCAAATCAGTAGGAATATTATCAAAGTCATCGATGATATAAAGTCTCATATCAACAATAGAACCAGTTCCCTTTTTGTATACATCAACGATTGTTCCAGTCTTGATGAAACTAGAAGTAGTTGGTTTATATCCAACAACATCACCGACTTTGAAATTACCAGATGTGTTTGTCACATCGATAGTGTTCGGTCTTCTGATTAATCTTGTGACGCGATATTCATCAAACCATGCATCCAGTTCTGTGTCGGAAAGTAGATTCGACACATTAAAAGTGATTTGTTTTTCACGGCAGTATGGAACTGCTGGTGGTGTTGTTGCATTTGTTGTTATATTTGTTGCCATTTTTATCTCTTAAAACTGAATTACTTGTTCAAATTGAACATACATAACATCACCGTAGTATGAAATTCTAAGTGCCATACATCCTATATCAAGTGTGTTTGTTGCGTCATAATATAGTGTATGATTACCTGCAGCAACGTATATAGTAGTTGAGTATACATTCGATGGTGCATACACTGGTGTGCCGAAACCGTTAGTTGTTGTCACACCACCAGCATAAGCCATTCCAGATGAACCAAAAACATTAGTGCCATCTAGTGTTACGGTTCCAGTATCATCAACTGAACCTTCAAATAGATAGTATCCAGATTTAGTAAATGTGATAGTATATGTTCTATTGAATGTTTTGTTTGTTCTACCTAAGTCAGAGTATCCCCAAACACCAAATTCATTTCTAAATTGACCCGCATCTCTTTGTTGTGAAGAGTATACAGCAGCACTACCGGTTGGTGGATTATTACTAGTAAAGATTGCATTAATTGATGTGCCAGGAATAGGACCAACTTTGATATACTCTGGTGGAGGTATATCTTTTGTAACAGGACCTTGACTCGACGGAGGAGCAATTGTATCTATCCAGTTATCAATAGCTGGAGAAATCGTCATCAGGCCTTCGACGTTTCTGGTAGTGAAAGAGTTAATATTAACATCACGGGATGCTAATTTTTGAACAACTAATTCTTTCTGCGTATATGGTAGAGTAAAGACGTTTGTTGTTCCAACTTTGTGTGGTTGATAGAACAACTCAGAAACTGCTTGTTCAACCGAAATTGGTTTAGCAACAACAGGATCAAAATCTTTATTGTATAGATGGAAAGACTCTGTTATAGTTGCAGGAGATAATGTCCCGTTTGTTATATCTATCTGTGCATAATAACTATTATTGTAAGTATCTGCAACAGTAAAAGTTGTGAAGTTGTCAACAAGAATACCATTCTTGAATCTATTCAAACCAAAGTTATCTTGAATCTGTAAAGAAGTTGCAGATTGTTCAAGAAGATTTAATGATGTGTAATACTCCAGGTTCTCAATTCTTGTACTTAGTCCAGAGATATCTTTCATCAACCATGTCTTATGTGTGACAGGAATGATTGATAGATTTGGAATAACACCAGGATACTCGCCAGGAATGTATGCCGTGTATGGATCATACACCAACTTTGCAAGTACAAGACTATTAGATTCTTCTGGTGGATATGCAGGTGTCAACGATGGCACACCTTGAACTAACTTGATAACAGAATCTTTAGTTAAGACTAATAGATCTTTTCTACCCAAGTAGTAATAGTAATCTGATGTAAACGAAGATTCATCTTCAGGTAACAAAGAACCGTAGAAGTTACTTGTGGTAGGCGTGACAGAATACTTGAATAGATTTGTATCAGATTGAACATTTTTAACTTCTGGTCTAAAGTCAATACAATCTCTCAATTGATATGTTGTACCACCAGAAGATGTGAATGTTCCAATCTCTGCATAGTTCTCATTTGCGTATGAGTTAACGTCAAAGTATCCATCGCCACCAGAGTGTTCATAATAATCAAATAAAATCCAGAGTCTAGTTGGAACTGGATAACCCGGTTTTAAAGAGATAGATGCATGTCCATAGTATGTGTCACGTTGTCCATTATCAAACGAATAGTTATTTGTGATGTCTTTTGCAGTATCAGTCAACATTGCCAATGTCGGTGTCGTTGCACCTGGATCAACAATCTTGACAATTCTCTTAACGTCAGACACATAAAGAGATTGTGGCAAGCCAGATGTAACGATTGCAGAACTACTGTTAACATAGATTTGACCTTTAGATAGATCAATTAATGTATTAGTGTTGATTATACCGGAAGCACCAGATATACCTAGTCCGTATGTATTTGCAGTCGCTAACGTCTTAGTCTTTCTGACATAACTTGTATTGTCTGCGCCAATAATATTCATGCGTGAATAGATCGATGCTGTAAATGGCAACAAATCTGGTGCAGAGAATGTTGCTGTAGTCTTCTGTGAATTGACAACAACAGTTCTATTCAATCCAGGTGTAGCAGATCCAACAAAAGGAACAATCTGGCCATTTGTCAAGTTCGCATTAGTTTGTTTATCTGTGACAACAACAATAAAGTTTTGTTTAATCGAATCGATACTTTCTGCCGCACCAGTTCTAACGAAGTTCAATACAGATTGTGCAGCAACATCAATTGTGAGTGCTTTATAAACACCAGTTGTGGTTGTAGTAAATGCTTGACCGCGATATACTTGTGTGGAGACATATGATGCATCTGCAACAGAAGATACATATGGATTACCAAGTTGAAAAACCAATTCTGCATCGCCTGCATCTGCAACAAATGTATCACCAGTCGAAAGAGAACCAACTTTGCTTCTAGTGTCAATCTGTGCAGATCCATAAACAGTAAATGGTGCAGATCCACCAACTTTTGCAATACTTTCAATATCTTTTACTGCACTCTTGATAGAGAATTTAGAAGCGTTTGTTGGTAACACAGTAAAGACTGGTGAAACTTTCAATATTTTAATTGTTGAGTTTGCAAAATATGTTTCAATAGTTCTAGTTTGACCAGCGCCAGGACCACTATCTATAGATAGAATCATGCCAGCATATAGGTTAGCAACACGAGTGCTAAATGTTGCGAGTGTATTATTATTAACAGAAACAGTGTTCGCATTAGCAAACTCAACATTACCAGATAAAGATTTAACAGTTAAATCTGATATGTGTGCTTTATAAACATACGATGTACTGTCCGAATCACTACCACTGGTGTTATAACGGAGATATCTTAGTCGACCGGTTGCAGCAAGGGTTGAATTATATGTCATCGTATTCGTAGTTGTAACCATTGCTGTATTACAAATATGAAAATCGATTGCTTGTGATGTTGTCGTATCGATGTAGTCGCCGTTGGCGCCCTGTAGGGTATTCACATAGAAGTAATTACCGTATGCAGGAGTAACAATATTATTATTAATGTTCGCAGTTGTTCTTGCTCTATCGGCATCTAGTTTTAGAGTGCTTTGGTTTTCTGTTCTGTAACCATGAACATATGCAAGACCTGGACCTACATTCAGAATATATTTGTCAGTTCCTGAAGCGTAAGTATTCTTTGAAGGGATTATACTGAAATTCTTGACAACGAAGTCACCATTAGTTTCAAATGTTCTCTTTGCAAAGTAGTCATCAATCTGTGAGTATGATGTAGAATTAACTTGACGGATAATCTCGCCAGATTCAACACGTGCCAATTCAATAAAGTTTGAATCAGAACCCGCAGTATCAGTTGACTTCTTAGTCGTTAGAGTTAAATTAATTGTGTATCTGTCTGCGCCTGGTGCTTGAAAGTTAGATGCACCTAATGCTGGGTCCAACAGTGTTGAATCGGTAACATAGTCCGTGACATACTCAACAATGTCTAGACCAATTCTAGCTGTTGGAGTATTATTATACTTACTTAGAATGATTGTCTGCGGTAACACATCAACAAAGTTACCAATCGAATACTTGTTATATGTGCCGTCATCATTCTCTTTAGATGACATCGAGTAACCATTAACAACATAGAACACACCATTTGCAACAGATGCGACTGAAGAACTACCATTCGAATTTGTCGTAACTGCCGTAGCTCCAACTTCTAGAGTATCTAGAAATCTAACATTAGAACTATTTGTAAACTTAGACGAAGAAGAATATGATAGAATTAATGTAGGATTATCACCGCCAGTAACGCCCTCATCTGTTGCAATAACAAATGCTTTAACCTTTTGCGTATCATCAGTTAGATATTTATTTTTAAAGTCTGATGCAACAATTTCAGTACCAGCATACTCATAGTTTAGTTTTAGATATTCAACATTTGAGTTGATCGTTAACTTACCGCCTTTGATTGGCGTGTTCTGTGTGAAAAAGTGATCTGCAAAATTAGAGATTTGATTCTGAAGAATCGTCTGCGCCTGAGTTAACTCTCTTGCTTGAACTGCACGACCAGGCCTAAAAAGAATCTTGTGATAATTATTACTTGGATCAAAATCGTCATAATAGGGATCCACATTAAAATTTAACATTCTTCTAATATCCTAAAACTAGTTTAAATTGTTCAGATCCATCAGCACTTCTAGTAACAGCTTCTCTATTCTCAACGTACATCAAATATCCAGAGAATGGAACAAAAAGAGTATCGTTTTTTTGTAATGCGACTCTTGCTGTTTTAGAAGAATCACCATAAATTACCTGATACAAGTTTGCAGTACCTTGATTATTTAGTAACTTTAATTGATTCGTCGTTGTGTCAAAACTCAATACTGTCGCAGTAAAATAAGCATCGGCTAATAATCCATTGTTAGATTGGAATACAGTTTCATCCTGATTATATGATCCAGATCCAGTGGAAACTAGATAATCTGTTGACAGTCTATATGTCGTAGAATTTGCAATCGCTTTATCTGAACCAAAGTAAACATATGGATTTGAAATTATACCAATCTGTCTGAAGTCGATGTTTGTTGGAATTTGTCCAGATTCAGACTTATCAAAAGACGCAGTTAACATAACGTGCCTGCATCCTAATTCCGAAACTGCATTAAATCCATGACCACCAATAGGTGATGGATACACCACGGCAGTCGCATTTTTACCATTCGCAGAAGAGACAGACACATTAGCAAATGTGTAGTTAGAACCAGTATTAGAGACTACAATATCTGTCACTACGCCTAAAGTAACTGTCGCATTCGCCGTTGCATATTTTCCATCACCAGTGATTGTGACATAAACGTCTGCATTTGCTGGATCATAATTAGATCCACCATTGGTGATATTAATAACATCAATAGAACCAGCACCAGCAAAGGTATCAATTGCATTTGGAACATTAGTTGGCAACGGCACTGGCATCCAGGTGTCATCTAGAAACTTAATCTTATTTGCATACGTAATCGTATACATATATTTCCATTTGTATCCATCGGTTCCTTGGAACACATTATTTACGTTATACGTTCCAGGTTCAAAGTATGGTTCTTTTGATGCAGTACCACCATTATTATTCCACAGGCACTTGAATACTTGATCAAATTTATTCTTGGCATAGAATCTTTTCGTAATAGTTCCGTTTGGATCATGTTGAAACATATCGATATCATCACGATAATAATCGTATACTTCACCTAAATTCCAATCGATTCTCTCTACAACCGGTACCATGTCATTCGAAGTAATCTTCTTCGCAATAAACATGTTTTTGTAAAGATCTTTGATGTATTTCTGTGTCTGCAATGGTGCAGGTGGATTTGTCTCTGTTGGCCACGTTTGCACTCTAGAAAGAAAACAATACATCGAATTCAAATACTCACCAGTCGAAGGAAGAATCACCGACGGTGAATAATACGTTGACGTAGAATGAAATACGCCAGAGTTGTATGTTAAAAGACCTACGTTTGCTGATGCCATGTTTTAATACCGATTAAGAATATGATACTGATTAGACTGTCGTGAATGTTGTGGTCAAAGGTATTAGTGTAATTGCTGAGGATATCTTGTTTGTGCTTCCATATTGAAAAATTGGTCCAGAATACAACACCATATTGCCTGCTACACCGTTGATAGCACGATTGGTTGCCTGTGCAGCCGATACATTAAATGTACACACGCCAAATTGCATGGTTGCTGAGCCGCTCATGGAGACACCGTATGTATTGGCACTTGTGCCAGTGTTGGTAAGAATACACACACCCATGCCCCACTGTACCGTTCCACTTAGAGTAACCACAGCACCAGTGTTGGATTCTACCCCACTTCTTAGCATATTACCGGTGGAATCATTTGCCATATTAAGCACTTGTCCTATGCCATTGGTTTCCAGATTTTGTATGCTACAATATCCACGCTGAATATCTATTAGATATGTAGAGCCACTGGCTCTAGCCATGGTACAATTGTACATTTCTACTCTGCTGCCAGTGCCAGTATTATTGGCATAAACACAACTCTTGGTAGCATCGTTTTGATAACAGTACACATCGTCTAGGTAAAGTTTTGATGGGTTGGCGCCAGTTACTTGAATAGCATGATTGGCAGTGGATGGTTTGACAGCAACATTAAACAGGCCAAATCTATTGACGTTGATGGCATTCCCGCTTGAATCGGAAGGTGTAACTGTAACATAACCGTTTATCCAAATGGGCACGTGGCCAGCATCAGGAGTATCACCACAGATAAAAATATTTCCACGAGTCAGTGTTACATTTTCTGTAATAGAACTTGCTAGGAAAATAAACTGTGGGTTATCAACAACAGCACCCGATATGCTAATTGTCAAACTAGTGTCGGCAATCTTTGCTTCAATATAGGCCAATGCTGCCGCAATAGTTTTGAAAGGTTTGAGCACACTCCCGTTAGCAGTGTATGTGTCAGTTCTACTGGGGTCAACGTTCCACATGTTGTTGGTAGTATGAACTAATGACGCAAACAACCCAACATCGTCTCTCTTAATGTCGCCAACAGTTGATGGCAAGGTTACTGTGCCATCCGAGCCAAGGCTCACTGTGCGAGCACCGTTGACCAAACTACTTACACTGCCAGTCCAAGCTGTGGTTTGAACTGAACCATCAGAGAATATGAAAGACCCAGTGGTCTTCACGTTACCAGTCACACTCAATGGTTTCAAAAAATCAAATGCAGAGTTGCTGACTCTACCAACAATGTTGTCTGTGCCTAATCCACCAACCATGAACACAATGTTTGCACGAGTTGATGCTGTACCAATAATTAAATTACCTTGAGCGCTTGTTGCAGAAGGACCGTAAACATAAATGTATCCATCATATGGTTTAAATGCACCATAATTTACTGGATCGTTGTACGTTTTGCCACTGATACCAAAGTCAATATAACTATTTGAGTTGTCACTATCACTAGTTGATGCAACAAAGTCTCCAGATCCATTCGAATTAAAGTTTTGGAGATTAATTTGAATGAAAGTATTACTACTTGATGCGAACTGTCCGATTACGTTCGGATAAAGAATTGCATTATTGCCTACGTTCAAAACTTCATTTGAGAATAAACCCTTGGCTAAAACATTAGCAGTAATTCTTCCAGTAATATTAGTGGGAAGATCAACACCCACTAATATTGTATTTGATGTATTACTTTGAATCGCTGCAATTACTGGCAGTTCAGAGATTTTTACTAATGACATTTTTTATCCTAAAATTAGTCGTGTTCCGTTTTGTGTTGTAATCGTATCTCCTACCTCAGTAGTCAATTCTGGATAGAAAACAGTACCCAATGAATTATATATGAACACATCATCCGACTGAATATCTCTTCCTGTAGAAATTAAAAGAAGATTGGCGGTGTTTGAGGACGATGGCGTAACAAAAAGAACGTTGTTCGAATAACTGACATAAGTTACTGTTCCTTGATAAAAGATATTTGTGGTATTACCCACACGAATCTTATCTCCAGCACAGAAGATGTCTCTTACCTTAGTCAAAGGATACTTATACTCTCCATTATTTATCAGATCATATCGTCCGGTTAGACTTGGAAGTGTAATCTTCGAAGACGAGCTAACTAAGTTTGCATATGCAACGTTTGCAAATCTGAGATATACATTATCTTTGATTACCGCAGTATTACTGGCATCACTAACAGATACGATTTCAGAGTACACATTTGGACCAAATCCATTATATGTAAATGAAATTCTTGCACCAACTTTTGCAATATTAGAAAGAATTGCACCAGACAAATTAGAGAACTTAATTATGTTGTTGCTTGGATTCTCAAATGTGGCATACATTGCTACATTAGATGCAGTCGTTCCAGTATAATATGATAGTGCATGACTGTTTGAAACAAACGCTTCACGATGTACAATAATCTCTTGCGTATTTGCTTTAATGGTTGTAATTGGTTTGACTTTTGTTCCTGCTGGATGCAGAAGTCTGTACAACACAGTCCTATACGCTTCAAATGATTTTTGTACTTTGAGTTGATATGTAAAACTGTTGAAATCTTCACTCTCCAGTACTTGAAACGAAGAAGGGAATCCATCTTCATTTAAATACTGCCCATTACCAATAATGATGCCGCCAAGAAACTTTGCAGTTGCTTCTGCTAGTCCGTTACCATATGTTCGAATGCCATTTTTAAATAAGTACTCACCTTCCGAATCAACAGTCGTATATGACGTATCAACATTCATATAAAGATTGGCAGAGTTAGATCTAGTAACAGTCAAATATCTATCAGTCTTAGTATTCGATGTGTAGTTATATACTCTGAGAAGATACTTATCATCTGCTCTTGTGGCGCCTGCTTGCACTAGTTTAATAGAATCAACATTCGCTTTGAATACATACGAGTTTACATTAGCACCTTGGAATACAATCTCACCAGTTTGAACGATGTTAGATCTATTAACATTAGTGACAATTATATCACGAACTTTGAGTGATACTTTTGGTTGAGAGATGTAATCTTCACCATAATTTTCAATTCTGAATGATACAATCTGACCAATACCTCTGGCATCCATCACTGGATTAATCTGAGCACCTTCACCTAGAACAGTCGAAACATATAGATTAGCACGAGCACCGTTTGCAGAGACAACAGTTAGATTTGGTAATTTATTTTGAATATATCCTAGACCGCCCTTAGGATACTTAATTTGTGGATTGGTATTTGCATAATTATAATCAACAGAGATAATTGTGCCTGATGCATTTACTGTGACGGTTGCGTTAGCGCCTACACCACCATTGTAATCGTTTCCGGTAAATTTTATGTAATCACCATTAGCATATCCTGTACCGCCGTCACTAATCTTAATGGGTCCAAGAATACCTAGATTACCTAGAATACCTTTTGTTGTGGTCGCAGAAGTAGTGTCATACAACGACAACGGTTTAACTTTTGGTAATTTCCTGTAACCACTACCACCAGATCTCATCAACACACCACCAATTGGATATGTTGAGAAACCTGTAAATGTAAATGCATTAGCAAGGGTGCAAGAAACTCTTGCACCAGTATTTGCTGGGAATATGGTATATGCAGAACCAATAACTTGACTACGAACAGTATTACTTAGATAGTCTTGTGGAATCCATGTTGTGCGAACTAATCCAGCAGGATCAACTGTTACTACGTTTGCAACTGCACCTGTACCACCACCGCCAGTGATAGATATGAATGTATTTGGATCCATTCTATATCCATAGGATCCATTTACCATATCGAGTCTATCTAATGATCCAAGTGTAGCTTCATAAACGTATGCATTTGCGCTAATAGGATTTGAAGTATTAGGATTTAGACCACCATAGAATACAACTGGATCACCAGGATAACCAGCGGATTGACCCAAATAAAGAAGTCCACGTTTTTCTGGATTAACTTTAAGGGATGAAATGGAACCTAGTACTTTTGCTCTCAGTAAAGTTGCACCAGAAGTTCCCTCTGCAACAATCTCTCCATTCTTAAAATAAAGATTCTGATTATTATCATCCACGACGCGAATGTATTCACCAGATTGGAACACTCTTTCTACAGTCGAGATATACACTTCAATTTTATTATCAACTCTTCTAGATCTCTCGACTACCGCAAAAGATTTGGATGTTTCACCAAATAACCTTAGATTGTCAATACCAAGAAATTGTTCATCATTTGAATCAATCTTTAGACTTTTTGTTATATACCATTTACCATCAGATGCACGAAGGACAGCTTCACCTGTAGGAAACAATTCAACATCTGAGTTATAGATTGCTCTGAATATAAACTTGTATGCAGCAGAAGTACCTTTAGTGGAATAGAACTGCTTACCGATTTTAATTAACTTTGCTTTGTCTGTCAAGCATTCTGTTGGAAAACTAGGCAGAAAATTATTAAAGAAGTAATCAATAAATCTATTGAAACTTGTTGGATCTTCCGAGAAATCTATGTCATTATAGTTGAGTAGATTCTGAGATCCATATATAGCACCTTCAGAGTTTGCAGAATCTTTTATGTCACTTTGTTCTGCCCACTCATAGTAAGCTTTAATAAAAGCAATAAAAGTCTGATAGTTATCATCTACTCGAAGAAATTCAGGTAACTGAAATGGTACCTTAATTGATGGTTTGTTATTAAGATAAGTTGTCATTATCTTTGAATTGCAGTAACGATTACTTCGACAGATGTTGGATCAAATTCATCAATTGTCAATATTCTATTGTACTCTGATGTTAGAATCGTTGATGCAGGAACAGCAGACAACTTTAGATAACCAAATTCATTATTAATGGCAGATGCAGAAAAGTCTTTGAGTGTTACGATCCCATCATTGTAACTAATAGTTCCTGCATTTGAGTTGATAGTTTGCGAAATGACTGTTTTTGGTGGATAATAGAATGTTTCAAGATTTCCAGTTGCAGAATCGAGTGTGGCACTAGCGGTAGCATATTGTCCAGTTTTATCACTAGTTACTGGTTTTATCGTAACTACCGCATATGTATAACTTGATCCTGCATTTGTAACATCAATTCTGATTACTCTACCATTTGCAAGAACTGCGGTTGCTTTGGCACCAGATCCATCACCATCAATCGTAACAGTTGGTGTTTTGGTGTAATTAAAACCTTGATTGGTCACATTGATTGCCGTGACACTACCTACAATTTTACCATTAATTGGTGGAATCTCTCTATAATATACTCCAGACTGTTGTACGGCAGGAGAAACAGTTGTATTCAATACAGTAATATCTGGTTCAGTATAAAGTGAAGATTGAATTCTAACATCAGAGTAATTCCGTTTGAGTGGAAATCCAAACTTTGCTTGATATGTTGCAGTAGAA
>Ga0209189_1000371_pt1 | contig 37919 bp, 43 predicted proteins | sample C_130820_EF_Meta_FD_187308 | JGI IMG/M metagenome (GOLD analysis project Ga0209189, IMG submission 187308) | Freshwater microbial communities from Lake Croche, Canada to study carbon cycling - C_130820_EF_MetaG (SPAdes) (version 3) | ecosystem: Environmental > Aquatic > Freshwater > Lake...
TTGAATGCGGCTACGATTGGTCATGTTTTGCATTTGCAGAGCAGGAGCTATGCGGAGCATAAGGCATTGAATACATTCTATAATGAATTGCCTGACTTGGTTGATAGTGTAATTGAGGCATGGCAGGGAAGGCATAGTGAGCTTGTACAGTATCCTGACCAGATGGTTGAGGTGAGTGAGCATAAAGATGCTCTGGAGTTTGTTACTTTCTTAAAGATACTGGTTGATGAGGAGAGGTATGTGCTTGGTGAGGAGAGTGAGATTCAAAACTTGGTAGATGGTATAGCTGAGTTGATTGATTCTACTATTTACAAGCTGACGTTCCTCAAGTGATAGAGTTTCGGAAACCAATCCCTGTGGTAACACCGATGGGAGATGGGTATGCGATCTATGTGGAGAGTTCTGGGGTCTTTGAGAATGATGTCTGGACTGTTTGTATGTGCAAGGATGGCTCTGTGAAGCACTTCAATACTAGCCAGATTAAGATGTGGAAGAATGCCACATTTGGTATTGAGATGGGTGAAGAAAAAGATTAAGACTTTAGAAAAGGCGAATTAACCCCGTTCGGGTGTCCCAACTCATCTCGAAAGGGGTTTTATTACCGAGCGGGTATAATCCCTGTTTATGATCGTTAACTCATAAACCATGTTTATGATCGTTAACTCATTACTGGCTACCCCGCATGGATTTGAACCATGAAAATCTCCTCCAAAGGGAGATGTGTTACCGTTACACCACAGGGTAATTAAATGTAAATATACACGGGTGTACTATCGCCAAGGTATGCCCCTGCAATATTGAAATCAAAGTAATCGACGGCATCTTCATGGGTCATGCCATTTTTATCCATTAGTTGTTGGATCATTTTATAGGCATCATAGGCAATGCATCCATCATGGGTCATTCCTATTACACAATCATCAAAGCCATCTGCTTTGAGTGCTTCTGGGTTTCTTTCAGCTATTTCTTCTATTGTCATAATTATTGTTTTCTTGGTCTACCTCTACCTTTTGGCATATTGACCCTTTCCCGCCACGCCACACGCCCGTAGATTGTTTTGGTTGCTACTTCCTCTGGCATATCAAGGATAAAGTATTTAAGGCGTTTCTGGTACTCAGCATTAAGTTTGCCAACGATGTCACCATAGTCTTCTCCCTCCCATGCCTTATGGCAAGCCTCTTTCATTAAAACTTCTTGTAGATTCATTTCTTAAATAAAAGTGTTGACATGGTAGAAAAAATCTTTACAAGGGGCTTTGTATGGAAAACAAGAACCTTACATTAAACCTCGAAAAGACTTGCGACGAGTGCGGTGGTACTGGTCGTGATTTCTATGATGAGGGTTGGGGTACTCCATGCTGGAAGTGCAATGGTTCGGGTCATGTCGTTACCAAAGATGGTGCGGCTATCCTCCAGCTTTTTGCTCATCAGCAGGGATCTCTCCTTCAATTTGCTTAATTGCTTCTAGCAGTTTTCGCAAAAGATAACTGACAAAGTACGCAAGTGCTTCGTCCTTACCCTCCTTTTCATCTACTCCCTTGTCTGCAAGTATTAGGTTGGCTATGTGTACACATTCATGGGCAAGCCAGGCTATCTTCTCTACTGTCATCTCCCAATCTTTCATAAAGATGATTCTCTGATCACCGCAATATGAAAGCATTCCTGCTGTATTGATCTCAGGAAAATCCTCTGCTTTTACATTTGGAAACTTTTTTTTGTACCATTCTTCTGCTGTTTCCTGAGTAACAGGCCATACAAGGAGACAATGATCCTCCCAAAAATCTATATCCAAATAGTATTCATGTGGTTTCATTTCAAAAAATAGTAAGGTCTTTTAACCCTTTTATCATTTTCAATGGTATAAAAACTTTTAACTTCAACTTTACCTTTTTTAACACCTTCCTTTAATCTGATCACAGTCTGTGATTTGCCGAGATTAAGTAAAGATTGCAATTCTTCCCTTGTTCTCCATCCTTTTGGGATTGGAGATACAAATTCTAGTGCTTCTTTCCATCTTAATATTTCGGATGCTGAATTATACAGATCAGCTTCTGATGGGTGTATTTTCTTTTGGGGCATATTGAATTAGCTTGGTTGCTGGTAAGTCTCCCTTTTTACATCCTCGCCAATCAAGGATGCCGATGCCAGGGCGACAAATGGCATCTCCAACTACTTTGTGACCATATTTGGTAAGCAACTGCCAAGCAGGTGTTACCATGAATATACCGTTTCCATCGTTGAAAATACCTCCCGTGTGGCGATGTCCTCGTAGATAAACATTGGGAACCCTATGCCCGACACGGGAGTAATTCTGACGAGCGTTTCCCATCGTAATGGACATGGCTCCTGCTTCAAGATAAGCCCTAGCGGATGTAGGCATATGGTGGGCAATATCAATAAGGATACCATTGACTTCAATCAGTCCTTTATCTCCCAACCAGATAGCTCCAAGTTCTTTGGCAATCATCTTTTCCCAATCACCAACGTGACACTCTGTTCCTGCTGTCATGTAAACCTTGACTGCAAGTTTTGCTAGTGGCTTGAGACATTCGATGGCGGCAAGTGTGTGATCCAGATTAAGAGCCGCTACCACTTCATTTGAACTATGATGCCTTCCTTCAATGCAATCTCCATTGATGATAAGTATGAATGGATCTTTTTTGAAATGATCTTTGATCTTTTCGTCTTTATCTTGCCAGCATTGCCATAGCCATTGCTGATGGATATTATTGCCTAAACCTATTTTGTTTCCAGTTGAAGTCTCATGGTTGTCAGGCCAAAGACCAACAGTTGATCCGCAATGAAGATCGGATACTATAACTGCACCTACTGGTTGATTTTTAATCATTGGATGGTTTCGGTAGCTTCTGTGGTGGCTGATCCGAAACCAAGTTACTTAGCAGAGTTGCGGCATCACGCAAAGAGACTTCTTCTTCTGCCATCATATCGGCAAGCAGTTGGCAGAGTTTGATACGCTCATGCAGATGGTGAAGATAGCTGATTAGGTCTAGCTGTTCATCACGGAGATTCTGAGCATACCACCCTGCTCCAGCAGTCCAGAACTGAGTACCATGTTCTCGACTTCCTTTGAGATATTTATCCATTCCAGCAGATCCTGCTTTTGACCAAATATTAAAAGCATCATCTTCTGGTTTCATCTCAAATTCTTTTGGGCTTTCGTTTACTTTTGGGTTTTTGAATAGAGCCATAACTGACTCTAGCAGGACGCAGATTCGCATATGGTTTTGCTGATGTTGTGGTTGCTATTTTGTTCACTTACTTTTACGACCTGTATGTTTCCACTTTGCCGCATTAGCCGCAAATGTAGCCATTTTACGAACAGCAGGAGATTTGCTGTGTTTTAATTGCTCAGTAGTTTTACCTGTCTTTTTCTTGATTGCGGTGAAACGACCTTTGTGACTTTCCTTGATGTGGATTCCACTTTTTTTGGTGGGCATAATTTTGGTTGTTATTTTTTACAGGCTACTTATGAATCGTTTCCAAATGTTCATGGGACGAATGTAACCTGCCACGTTGCATATGTGACAAGGATATTGATTGCAAGCATTTATTTCACGCCAGCACTCAGGGCAACAACCATTTGCCATAGCTACAATACCCGTTAAGATTTTGTAGCAGTATTTCAAGGAGCAGAAAGAGGTGTGCTTTGAATTGTCAAAGAACCCGTCTTATCTGTGTTGATAATAATGTTTATAGATTGAACTTGATCCCATGAAACACCAGTAGGAAGGTCAATTGCAGGACTAAGAACATTGATCAAAAGAGAAACGTCAGTAGTTTGCAAAGCCGCTGTATCAATTGCATTAGTAGGATTTACAGTAATTGCCATAAGTTTTTTGATTAGAAAGTAAAGGGTGTAATTTGACAAGAGCAATTTACCCAACTCTAAAGAAAAGCAAAAGATTAAAGCAAACCCCCCCTTTCATCCCCCCACTCCTCAGTAGGAAAGCCTGTCAGAAAAGAAAAGAAACTACTGCACCCCGAAATGGATGCAGGATGTTTCTCTTCTCTCTCATCGGGTAAGGAGTTTTGGTTCTCCAAAGCCGCTGTTGTTGGGTCGTGTGGTACGCATTCACACCCACCCTCAGTCCTTGCTGGAGATCCCATAAATGAGAAGACCCGCCGAGTGTTGCACCACAGGGCGGGTCTTTCAGCAGTAAATCGAAACTTATCTGCGTAGTAAAATCGCGTTCAAATGGTGCAACATTCAGAACGAGGAAAAAGTATCAAAGATTCTAAATGCGTCAAGCATCAAAATCCATCTTCATCAAAACTACTACCACCATAGCCCCAATCTTGTTCTTCGTCTGACTCATTGCCTATTCCCTTTTTGGCATAGACAAGTTTTTCTTCCCAATCACGAATCTCAACGATGTCCAAGGATTCAGATTCTTCTTCAAAGGTAAACTCTAGCCCTGTCCTTCGTAGCATCTGAACTGCATAGACCAAAGAATCAGCCAAATCGGGAGACTTCTTGATACGCTGTTTCATATCCAGCTTTTTCTCACAGGCAACCTTTCTTCCTTTGTGATGGTAAAGCCTACTGCAAAGCTCGTTTACTACTTGGCTATGCTTTTCTACATCAATACCAACCAAAGATCGGGTGGACATAGCAGTATGGACAGCAAACCAATACTCTGTAACTAGACGATCATAGGCTTCTTTACAGGTTCGTTTATCCAGGTTGCTGATTTGCCTCTCTGTAGGCATTCCCATAGAAGAAATAGGGAATACAAACATGGCTTCTGGATTGAATTTGCTCCATTCAATGATGATAGCTCTCATCATTTTGCCGCCATCACCAGAAATATCCAATCCAAAGTCCCTTGGATGAACTCCATATTCCAAACAATCTTTAACTACTTGCATTGCAATGCTTTCCTCAAAAACATCGCCCACAGATGAACTATATTCTCTTGTTCCAAGATAAAAACCAACCCTTCTACCTGTATCATTTGGCCCTATCCTGCAAAAAGTAGCCGCACATCTGTCACCACCAGCAGTAAATGCAGGGTCAAATCCGCAAACTACTTTTGTTCTATCACTCCAAGCTGGTTCCCAAGCTATATCACAGGCTTGAATAAACTGTTTTGAGAAAATAGTAAGCTCTACGGAACTGTCAGGCCACCAACCATATACGTTTCTCCAGTATTCTAGGGCATTTTTATTGCCGTAGCACCTTTTTAGGGTATTTGCCTCACCCTGTATGGTTAAGAATCTATCAAATGGGGGTATTTCGGCATCTGGTTTAAGAAAGTTTGGGCTATCTTCACCAGAAAGATGCAACGCAACGCCTGTTCTGGTTTTCCATTTATGGGTATATCTGTTTACAGCATCCCATCCCATTGGATCATCTGGTTCACATAACTCTGTGTGGGGATTGTTGGCAGTATTTGATGGGTTTGCCATACCGCCGAATATGAAATCGGGGTTTGCTCCAAGGTTTACCCTTGTATCCAATGCGTAGAGATCCATTTCAGCCAATTCATCCAAGAACAAACGCATTCTGGCATTCTTACGTCCTCTTGTGTTTTCCACGGAACGCTTGCCTTCTCCTCCACGGGGAAAAGCCAATGCTTTAATGGCATTTGTATAATCTCGCTCCGTATCTTTGGTATCAATAGACTCAAAAACAATCATTCTACGGTACTCAACAAGGTTTCCAATACTGGTATCCTTGCCATATTTAGCCTGTAAATTACGCATTGCGATGCGGTAAAGAGTGCAAACTTTACCCCATAATCGGTCTTCAGAAGCATCCAGAGAGGTAGATGCAACGTATGTTGAGGTACAATCTGGGGCACAGAGCCAATCAATGATGATGCAGGCCGCCACAGAAAAGGTTTTTCCGCTACTTGCACATCCTGCAATACCCCAATCATTCTCGTTGCAGAACAAATCTATGATGTCTATGGCATAATTGTTGGGTATTCCCTGAGAATGAAGCAAAACATCATTGCCATAGATCAACTGAAAGCAATTGATCATGTGCTGTGCAGGGTTTTTCAAATCAGTATTCTCCAATTTGATTCCCATTTTAATTCGCTCACGCCTACCAAACTCTCCACGGGTCAAGCGATAAGCAGTAAGCTCACGAATGAATTGTGGGACACCTTCTAAGAAAGAAAGTCCATATGTTGTGTCTGCTGGCGGGTCAAGTATCAATCCGTTGTACTCCATGTATCAATTACTATTGACAACTTTTATACAAGAAGGCAAGAAGGAGGTTCAACTATGCGAATCAAAAATCCTAACGAGGCAATCCCTGGTGGTCTTTGGTATCAGTACAGCGACGATAAAGGTAATACCTATCGTGTTAATGGAATGGACATGGTAATGGGCAAAGCATTCATTAATAAAATTAGTGCTGACATGGAAAATAAGAATGTTGCCGTACCAGAAAATTTAGCATACCTTGTCGAGCAACAAATTTGCCAACGTATTGGCGGTCAGTATTGTTGGCAAGAAGCTGGCGATGCGGTTGCTAATGCGATTCACAAATTTGCTAACCTTGGTGACAGGGTTGCTTCCACATTTGGCATTCATGCTCAATTGGAAACAAGGGCAAAAAACTGCCCATCCTGTCAAAAACGCCGTGAGGCAATGAACAATATTACTCGGTAATGGCAAAAACAAAAAAGATCGTTAATCGTGAAGGAGTTTCCTCATGGGGATTTAATACCATTAACTCTAATGGCGTTGCTCCTACTAGCCGTGTGCAAACTGCAAACGATGCTTTTACTATTTGCTGGAATCTACGCTTGGACAATGCAGGGAGAGAGCGTAAATGGGGACGTATCTACAAATGTTATAAAGGATTTCCTCCTACCGATTATAGCCAAGTAGCTTCTCGTCAGCTTTCTGGAATGAGCAATGTTCCATTCCGACAGATGAAGTTCATTGTTGATAACCAGAAGTCCAGCTTTGTGGACATGGTTATGGAACGTAATACTGCCGCAAATATTACTACCAAAATTGGAAATCCTACGGAGAAAGAGATTTGGAGCAATTTAATTAGTGTTGGATTTGATAGAATGCTTCGCTCATGGACATCGTATAACTACAATGTCGAACTTGATGTGGAAGAAATGACCCTGTACGGAAAAGGATTTGAGATTGCCGAGGACAGGGACGGATGGCCTACCAAGAGTTTTCACAACTCTAACGTACTAATTCCAGACAAGACATATGCAGACCTCACGAACTTGGGTGAGCTTTGCATCAAACGTAGCTACACACCACTTGAGTTCTGGCTCAAGATTACTGGCGGGGAAGAAGATCCAGTAAAGGCACAGCAACACGCTACTGATATGGGTTGGAACTTCTGGGCTTGTGTTGATGCCCTACGAATGTTTACGACCAACTATCGCAACACATATACCAATACGGAATGGTTGCGTGACGTAGCTTCTGGAAACTTAAATCTTTCTCGCCTGTACACGCTACGCATTGAAATTTACGAACTGTATATCATGGAGTTTAACGGAAGCATTTCCAAGATGCTCCTGCTTCAGAACTACGGAGGTCTTGTCCTTGGGTACAAAGAGAATGGACGCAAGGATCTTACTGAAGAAGAATATCGTGACCAAACTGGATTTCTCTATTACAAAAAAGATTGGGTAGAGAAGGATGAAGATGGATGGCAAGATATTATTGCACCAATGTGCGATTCTACGGGAAGTGGAATTTGGCATGAAATACAAGGTCTAGCCGAATCTGTATTTATCCAATGTCGTGCGTATGACATCCACATGAATCGTGCATTTGATGCAATGGATTGGAGTACTCGACTCATGCTCAAGGGTGGAAGTGCAGAATCCACAAAGAAGTTAAAGCAAATGGAGTGGCAACCTTGGATGATTCTTCCCCAAGATACGGAGCCAGCCCAAGTCAGTTTAAGTGTTCCTCTTGGTGAATTGTTTGCAGGGATGCAATACTACCAAGCTGATATGTATCGTGGGATTGGTGCATACAATATTGGAATGACAAATAGAGGAGGAAAAGCTCGCACCAAAGGTGAAGCTCAACTTGATGCCGCTGAATCAGCAAAACTACAGGGAACACAGATTCGTCGTTTCAACGATAACCAAACTCGCTGGTTGAAAATGCTTTACAAACGCATGAGCCGTACCACCAAAGGTGGTTATGGGTATAAGCTCAAGCAGAAGTTTGTAGATTTCATGGAAGAAAATGGTGTTCCCAAGGAAGCATGGCAATGGGAAAACATTGAAAACCTAGAATCCAATATGCTTTCTGGTTCTGGAAGCCCAAGCTATAAGCTCATGGCGGCTCAACAGACTGTTTCACTTACTGGCATGACCCCCATCAATGAGGGTCAAGCCAATGCTATTGCTGATGCAATCGCCGCACTCAATGGTCGTCAAAATGTAAATCGTTACGTCAAACAAACAACGGTCAAGATTCCAGATGAACAGGGAATCATTTCAATGGAGAACATTGGTATGACTGATCCGAAAGGAAACCCTGCCAACTTCCGTGTGTATCCTGACCAGAACCATGTTGAACACTTCCAAGCTCACTTCCAAGATGCCGCCGCATCAATGCAGGAAGCACAACAGGCAATGCAATCTAGCGGAGTTAATCCACAGGCTCCTGTGCGTGGTCAAGAATCACAACAGGCTTCTGAAGAAGCAATTAATCTTGTCCGTGACATCTATGCTTGCCTCATGCGATTCAAAGGGCCACACATGGTTGCTCACCTTGGATTCATTGAGAAAGATCCTACCAAAAAGAATTTGGCAAAGCAGTTTGCACAACAAATGCAACAGCTTCAGCGTGGTACTGATGAACTGGGTAGCCAACTTGCACAACTTGAAAAAGGTCGTCAGCAACAAGGCCAGCAAGGTCAATCGCCACAAGACATCAAGCTCCAAGCCCTGGTTGCCAAGGAAGCCATCCAGACAGACAGCTTGCAGAAGAAAGAAAACATCAAGCTGGCGGCAATGGCACAGAAAGCTCAACTGCACAACTCCAATGCAATGGAGAAAGTTGCAACTGATCTTGCCACAAAGAGAGCTAAAGCCGCTAATGAGATTCAAATCAAGAGAGCTAAAGCCGCACATGATTCTAGCATGATGCAGGATCAACATGAGCAAGAGCTTGATCAAAATCAGCAGATGAATGCACAAGATATGATGGCACAACAACAAGCCATTCAAGGACAAGAAGCAGTAACACAAAGCAACCCGCAAATTGGACAACAGAATGGATAATCCAAACGTAACCAACCTAGCCGCCGCACTCATAAATGACAAAAGATACAGCGAATTAAAGACCGCTGTTTATGAAGATTTGGTAAACAAAGACCATGCAACTGTTGTTGCTGTATTTCGTGCATTGCAAGAATACGCAACAGATGCAGAACAAAACTCTTTTAACTCTGTTGATTCACAACTAAAGTCAGCAGTTATTGTTAAACAGCCAACAATAGAAATTGATCCCGATCTGGATGATTCATTATCACCCGACGAAATCTCACTAAGAAAGTAACCACACCAACCAAATACAACCATGTCTGATACCGCCATTGCACAACCTCCTGTAGAGAACCAAGCCGCTGTACAAGCCGCCCGTGATGCTGATAAAGCGGCAAGAGATGCCGCTGTAAAACAAGCAGATACTTTCTTTAGGGCAAATATCAAAGAAGCCCCACAAGGAACTCCAGAAGATTTGTTCAAAAAGTTTGGTGCAAAGACTAATGCTGATTCTGAAGAACATCAGAACCGAATTACAGAACAAAAGGAAGCTGTCAAAAATGCAGAGCTTAATCGTGAAGAGCCAGAAGTTAAAGCATCATTGGTTGATGATGAAAAGAAGCCAGGGTTTATCAAGTCTCTCAAACAGACTAACGAACAGCTTGCTAAAGAAGCCGTTGATCTTAAAAAGAAAGTAGAAGAATACGATAAGGCTCAACAGGAAATTGCAGAGCTTCGTTCTAAGATTGATGATAGTGAAAGCAAAAAGGAAGTTGAGAAACTTCGTCAAGAGCTTGAACTAGCTGTCAAAGAAAGACAGGAACGTGAAGAGGAACTTACCCGTAATCTTGAAGAAGTTCAAAAAGCAAATGCCTTCCTAAACCTTCCTTCTAATCCTGTATTTAAAGAGACTTTTGATGCTCCAATTCTAAATGGATATAACCAAGTTAAGATGATCATTGGTGATGATCAGACAAGCATCACAGAATTTGCCAAAGCTGTTCAAGCATATGAGGCATCATTGACAAGCCAAGATCCTAACGAGAAGGCTAGACAGCGTGAGGTTTCCAAACAGACTCTTAATTATATTTATGAGAACCTTTCTCCAATGGAGCAAGCCAAGTTTAACTCAACAGCTTATGAAGTTCTGAACAGGATTGAGGCAAGAAATCAAGCAATTCAAAATTGGGAGATTACCAAAGCACAAACTGAAGAAGAGCAGAATCGTCGCATTCAAGCTACCAAATCTCAGGTTGGAAAACGCTGGCAGGATGCTTTTTCACAAGCCAAACAACAGCTTGAAGATGCAGTTAAATACAACGAGGAAATTGCCAAGATCATTTCATCACAAAAAATTGATGATGATACAACTGAAGATGAACTTATTGCTGAAGCCGCATTGCGTGAGAACAGCAATTATGCTCCAGAGCAAATCACTCGTGTACTAATGCAGGGTGCAAAATTCAAAAAAGCAAAAGCATATTCTTTCGCACTTGAAAAAGAGAATGCTGAACTTAAAGAAACCATTAAGAAAATGCGTGGTTCTGGAACTTCGGAGGGAAGCATTGGATCATCCTCTGCTGGTAAAGCTACGGAAGTAGAAGAACGCACACCAGCGGCTCTTTTTGCTAAATTTAGAAATAAATAACATTTTGTGTTGACGGGCTATTAGAAAACCTCTAATAGTTCGTTGACATTATAACTCTGGATTAGTTGGTTTGATTAGCCAACTGTTCTCGGTGGAAGCAACGAGTGGGATAGCGACCCACATTAAATAATAAGCGGGTTGCCAAGCTGGAGAATAGTGGGGTGATTAAACTAACCAGCGATGGTTGCCAGATCGCAAACCCTAAACACAATAACCGTGTTTCAAGAGGGAGCGATCTCTTTTGGGACACATAAACAAACCCAAAACTTAAAATATTATGGCCCAAAACGGCGTAACTTTTAGTTCTTGCCAAGATGTGGACACCCTGTTCCGTGAGGCAAGGACGTACTACAATCCCTTCTTCATCAAGAAGATGGCGATTAACTCCATCTACTATGGTCGTCTTGAAACCGAGACTTGGCCTCTGAACACTCTCCCGACCATGAAGGCTTTCCGCTTTGGTCGTGGATGGTACAACCCCGATCAACCTTGGCAGGAAGTCCAATCTGGACGTTGCATTCAGAATGCTGATGACGTTCAGTTTGAGTTCATTGCTCATCCTGGTACGGAATCGTACAGCTTCAGCCTTTTCACCAAGGCAATGCGTACCGATTGGTATCAGCTTACCGACTTCATGTATCGTCTGTTCCCACAGGAGGAGATGGATCACATCATGTCCACCAACGTCAACATCACCAAGAACGTCCATGAGGAGTTCGCCCGTTCCAACTGGATCGGTGGTGCAGGTCACAAGTGGGTTCCGATCAGCAATGGTCAGTCCCTTGTTTCTTGCGTTGCTCCAGATGATCAGATGTTTGTCGTTCAGCCTTTTGAGGGCACGAATGAAGGTAGCTACAACATGGGCTATGTCTATGTTAAACTCCCTGCCAGCCAGCTAAACAACATCGGTCTTCTCTCGCTCGACACCCTTGATGACATCCTCATCAACCTTCAGCGTGAAGATGATGCTTATCGTCTCGACGTTTCGGAAGCCGCTGGTCGTCCTCTCCTTGAGATCATCGTTCCCGATGCCCGTGTCCTTCGCCAACTCTGGCAGTATGCCAAGCAGTCTGGTGGATGGTGGGAGAGCGTTAGCGATTTCGATGACAAACAGCTTCAGTACTCCTTGGGTATTGATCGTGTTATCGGAAACTACGCTTTCTGCAATGACATCAACGGTGTTCGTCTGAATGTGGATTGGGTTTACAACGCCTCTCTCCCGACCTTCAATGCCAATGACGTTTCCACCTGGCCTCGTCTGGTGCGTGTTCTGCCTTACTACCCTGTGACCACAGAGCTTGGTTGCAAGTATGTTCAGAACCCTGCATTCGCCAACGCCGACTTCGGTATTACCAACCCTTGGGTCAACAAGGCTATGATCAAGTGGATCAGCCCTTCCCAGAGTGGTCTTGGTGAAGCCCAAGGCATGACCCAGAACTACGCTGGTGATTGGGAGTGGAAGAATCCAGATTGGGAGTGCAACATCAAGCGTGATCAAGGTTTCTTCTGGAACCAGTTCCGTATGGGTATGCAATTCCAAGATCCTACCTTGATGCACAGCATTCTGCACAGGTTGAACAACGCTCAGTTGATCATCCCTGCCGCTTGCAACCTCACCCCAGACTATACCCCGCAATACACGCCAGACTGCTATGCTTGCTCTAGCGTTATTACGGAGCCTATCTAAACAATTAAGGGAAACATCCTATGTCACTTAATCCTTCAGTTTATGCCCCATCGGATGTCTTGAACGCACCCGCCCTACGTTATGTAGGGTGGGGGCAACCCTTGACTCCTTACTTTGTACAGGTAGCAAACAATACTAGCTTCACTATTCCTACGAGTGCTATCACATGGTCGATTACGGCTAATGGTACTGGCACTTGTACGGTAAATGGCGTTGCAATGTCTGGAGCTATCAGCCTTTCTGGAAGTGGGCCTTTGTTCACTCCTATTACAGTTGCTGATACTACTGACAATGTTTATGTATCTTATACGCTCAACAATGTCGTGTACAACACTCCTAGCTACTACTAAAACCTAACAATCAAAATACTAATATGTCTGCTACTACTACACCTCCCGTCCCTAACAACCTGACTCAGGTTCGTTTCGGCCCTGTTTCCGTGGATTTCACGACAGCAGGAGCTACCGTCATCGGTCAACTGGAATACGATGAGAATGTCTTTATCCCGACATTCGCCACCATCGTTTACACGAACGCCGCTGGAACCAATGGAACTCAAGCAGTTGTTGCCCTTAATAACGGCACTACTGGTCACAACATTGCGACTGCCACACTTCCTGCAACTCCCGTTGTAGCTATTGATGGTACTGGAAACCTTTCGCAAACCATTCTTACTCCCGCAACGAATGGTTATGTGCTTGGTCAGCTTCCTGTTTCGACCGCACTTGCAAGCAACGGAGCCGCCGCCGTCCAGACCCTTACTCTGAATGTTGCGACTGCCGCCGTTCCTGCTCTTGCTACGACGAATCGTTCCACGACCAACAACATCTCCACCCTTACGGTTGCAAGCGTTCCTGCTTGGATCACCGCTGGTGCAGTTGTTGATGTTCTTACGGTTGGCAATGCGGCTTACAATGGTACTGTTACCGTTATTTCCGCAACTGCTACGACCTTCTCGTACTACAACCCCTCCCTCACGACTGAGGCTTCCACGGCTGATACCGCTGGACGCATCGGTGCATTGACGGGCGATGTGTACGTTGTTGGTCTTCTTCAATAATTAAACAAATGGTGGTGTGGAGGTTCGATCCCTCCACGCCACTATTGCAATATAAACCTTTATGTCTGTAACTCCTCTTTCTTTCGGTTCATTCGTTGATACAACTGATAGCGAACAACGCTGGCAAATTTACAATGCAGTAGTTGCTGGTGGTAGCGGAGGAGGAAGTGTCACTATTACTGGCAGTCTTCCTGCTGGCAGTAATACAATCGGAGCAGTAACACAAGGATCTGCGACAACTCCTTTTAATGTTAAAGATCATAATGCCGCCGCATCTGGATCTTCTTTCTTTAACGATACAGCAAACCATACTGGAACTTGGTATTGCATACAGGTATTGGCATCTTGTGTATTTACTACATTAACCGACTCTACAAGATCGGGTAACACAATTACTGGAGTTACCATTCCAGCAGGAACTATTTTCTTCGGTAACATTACATCTATTACTCTTACTAGCGGATCAATTATTGCTTACAACGCATAATGCCAACGCTGTCGAGAAAGTTAAACCTAGATGCTTATCTAGGAAATAGATCCGTCCAAACACCATATGTTTTGGATGTCCTATCTACTCCTGTATCTGGTGCTTATTCTGTAAGGCTTTTATCTTCAGCATATTATGGTTCAGCCTTTCGAGTAAGAAGGAGTTCTGATAATGCAGAACAAAACATTCCGTTTCTTGCTAATGGAGATTTAGACACTACGAATCTTACTACATTTTGCGGTTCAAGTTCTGGATTTGTTACCACATGGTATGATCAAAGCGGAAATGGTAAAAATCTAAGCCAAGCAAACACAACTTTACAACCACAAGTTGTAAATGCAGGTACAGTTATAACTGCCACAAATGCAAAACCAGCATTAAAAGCTGGAACTACGCAATACATGGCTACTACAAATAATTTTGGTATAGTGTACCCAAATGCATTTAGTTATAACTTTGTTTACCAACTAACAAGTCCATATGTAGTTAATGGAAACATAATTGGTAATGATGCAAATTCAGCAAGAGTATATCTTGACAATGCTCAAAGAATGAGAATGGCAACTCCTCCAGCCAATCTGTTTGCTTTTGGATATAATTCTCCTTCTGTAATAACAGCAATATTTATTCCTGCTGTCCAATATACTCTTGCACTTAATGGTGTAGCACAAACAGCAAATGTAACTATAGGGACACCACTTCCACAAGTGAACATATTTAATTTTAATCGTTCTGGTTTACAACCTGGTCAAAACGGATTGATGCAAGAATGTTTTGTTTTTCCTTCTATTGTTAATAGATCAGTTCTTGAACATAACCAAGGAACGTATTTTAACATAACAATTCCATAATATTCTTGATCAAGAATTAATAATAATCTTATATTTTACTTTATGCATTCTGCCTCACCACATCCTTCTGGTTTGTTTTTAGGTGCGGCAACATCTGCATTACTTTTAATACCATCAATCATCCCAGAAGTTCCTCCTATTGCTCAATGGGTTTGTTTGATTCTTTCTGCCTCTGCTTCTGTTTTGACGATTATTAAAAACTCCAAAAAATGAAAAAGATTTGGGATGCTTTACTTCCATTCATAAGTGCTTTTTTATTATGTTTGGCAGGATGCTCTCATCAAGAGAAGCCAAGTTATATTACACCATCTGTTGTAGCTGTTCGTAATTCAGTAGAAAAATTAAAGCCTCTTGTTAAACCAGAAGGACAAAAGGCAATAAGCAACCTTGAATCTGCAATTACTAACTATGAAACTCAGGTTGATCAGCAAGCAAAAGATTTAGCTAAAGCCCAGAGTGAGGTTATTTACTGGCATGATAAACAGGAAAAAGCCTTGAAAGAACTTTGGTTTTGGAGAGGAATTGCAATCTTTTCTATCCTTTGTGTTGTTGGATATATCGGGATCAAGACAGCATGGCGATTCGCTCTCTGATTGAAAAAAAGCTGGATCAGCCAGCTTCCAAAAGCAAAAAAGCACTTTATGCAGGTATTGCTGGTGTAGGAGTTTTGCTTGTATTTGTAGCTACTGTATATCTTATTCACAAACATTCTGATTCCTCCAAGGAGATTGTAGAGGTTTCCAATACTGCAATCATGGCATTCATGGCATTGGCTATGACTCTCATTACAGGACAGGCTTGCTTTGATTGGAAAGCTATATCTGCCTTGCAAAACATATCTCAAGACACACACATTGACTCCAATGCTGAAGCTCCAGAAGTTCAAGTAAATCAAAGAAGCTGGAAAGCAAAGTATTTCCAAGACCATAATGACAACATTCTTTAAGAACAGGGTTATTCCTTTTCTGTGGAATTGGGAAGGTACTACTTATGAGAATGATCCTGACGATCCAGGTGGTGCTACTAAGTATGGAATAGATCAAGCATCACACAAAAGCGTTGATATTAAAAACCTTACAGAAGAACAGGCAGAACAAATATATTGGAATGATTGGATAAAATATGGATGTGATCATATTCCTTATCCATTGAACTGGTGTTTTTTTGATACCGCTGAAAACCAAGGTTTGGAAAGGGCACAACTTTGGTTAAGAAATTGTGGTGGAAGCCCCAAAAAGTATCTTGATTTCCGTATTGATAAATACAAAAGCATTGCATCACATAACCCTCCGCTTGCTAAATTCTTAAAAGGTTGGATAGCTAGGGTAAATGACTTGTCAAAAGAAATAGGAATAGCGTAAAGTACCATCCAAATGCAGTACCAACAAAACCAGACTTGTTGCCAGCCCAACTATTCCGTTACTGGATGGTGCTATAGTGGTTGCGGTCAATTGATGCCTATTGTACCTGGTTCTAATCCTGCAATCCAAATTTGGAATGGTCAGAATTTTATAGTTGCTGATGGTTCAACCACAAATCCTATTAATCTTCCTTTTCTTCAACAAACAACACGCTCCAACATTCAATTTGTTGTTGCAGTAACAGCACAAGGAACCCTGACCTTGGTTCCTATATCATCTTTTGCATAATATGGCTTGCCCTCCTTTAGTGCCAATAAGCATTATTCCTCCTGTATCACAGGGTGTTGCTCCTATTTTATGGCAAAATGGAAGCCAGATTACACGACTGAATATACCATTGAATCCAGCATGGTTAATCTATGATGGAAGCAAGACAAGATGGGGTGATGGTTCTGCACAGGCTCCTATTCTTTTGCCAAACCTACAACAAGTTACAAGTAGCTCTGTACAATATGTCACAGGATTAAATACTTCTGGACAACTTGTAGCTACTTCTAGTGTTCCATCTTCTCAGACTGCTGTTACTTCTACAAATCTTGCAGGAGGAACTATTGGCGTTGTTCCATACCAATCTGGTGTTGGTTTGACTTCTTTCACATCTGTAGGAACATCTGGACAAGTTCTTACTTCTACAGGAGCAGGAACACCTATTTGGGCAAATATACCTGCTATTACTACAGCATCGAATATTGCAGGTGGTGCGGCTGGAAAGGTTGTATATCAAACAGGTGTTAGCACAACTGGATTTACTGCTGTTGGCTCTGCAAATCAATTGCTTCAAAGCAATGGAACATCCGCACCGTCATGGATTAGCCCATCTTCTTTGACAGTTGGAAATGCTACTAACGCTACTAATTTTAGTGGATCACTATCTGGAGATGTAACTGGAACGCAAAGTGCAACTTCTGTTGTAAAAGTAAATGGTGCATCTATTCCCACTACAAAAACAATTGTTGGAACTAATGCTAGTGGACAAATTATAGATGCTTCATCTGCAACGCTTTCTAATAGCACCACAGGAAATGCGGCAACTGCTTCAGCGGCTCAAGCATCATCTACTCTTGCAAAAACAACTGCTAAAGCATGGGTAAATTTTGACGGAACTGGAACGTATAGCCCAAATCCAAGCACTTCCAAAATACGATCCAGTTATAACGTCTCGTCCATCACGAAAAACGGGACGGGCGACTATACGGTAAATTATGCAACTGCATTTTCAAATGCAAACTATTCAGTAGTAGTTAGCACATCTCCTATAAGTGCAGGATCTCCAGCATATATGTGCATACCTTATACAGTATCTCAAAATACGGCACAAACACGCCATCAAGTGATTGAAGCGGGTAATGGAGCTATTTTTGGTGATGCTTCAATTGTTTGTGTACAAATCTTTGGAAACTAATTATGCCATTTATTACTTATCCCCAAGATAACGGACAAGTTGCAGTAATCATTCCTGCTGATCTTAGTCTTTCTATTGAAGAGATCGCCGCAAAAGATGTTCCTGCTGGCGTTGCTTACAAGATCGTTGATTCCCTTGACATTGACGATGATTATTTCAACGCCTACGATTTCGACGCAACTTATGGTGCAGTAGCAAACATTCCTAAAGCACAGCATATTCAGTTAAGCAAATGGAGAGAACTTCGTGCCCCGCTACTTTCGACGCTAGACGTACATTTCAGTATGGCATTTGAACAATCCGACACAGTTGGACAAAAAACCATTGCGGCTCAAAAACAAGCTCTTAGAGATGTTACAAAAACACCTCTTCCCACAGATTCTATTGCTAGCATTAAATCTGTTATTCCTTCTATATTGACTCAAGAATATACTTACCCTATAAAATCATAACTTATGTCCTGCGGATGCAATAGCAACTATAACACGGTTCAATATGCACCCCCTGCTTGCAACCCAAACTTCCCTACGAGTTGCACAGCCTTGGGTGCTGGAACCATTCAGCGTGTTGTAGGAGAGGATTCTAGCTACTGCAAATATACTGTACCAACGCTGGCATCTAACAGCATTCTTTTTTATAACGCCTCTACTGGTCTAGTACAATGGGGTAATGCTACTTCAGCAAACCCTATTTTCCTTGGAAATGGTTCTGGTCAAGCTGTTGGAAATACATCTTGCCAGCTTCAAGCAACTACTCCAACAGGTCAGCTTGTTGCTTTCAAACCCTCTACTTCTACAGAGACACAATTTCCTATAGTTTCTCCTAGTGGGACTTCAACCAATTGGGGAACCATTGAGAACATTATTCCAAACCAAGGGATTGTTTTCAAAACTGGTGTTTACAATGATGGTGGATATTTTGCAAATACAGTATATCAACTAACTGGAACTACAGGTCAGTATGTTAGTTTTAATTCTGCTGGTAATCCAATTGTTACTACTGCAACTGTTGATTTAAGTTACACACAGAAATTCAATACCTATACTGCTGTAATCGGAGATCGAATTGCCGCAAATACAACAAATAATGCTTGGACTTTGACGCTACCATCTAATGCAACTCAGGGATCTATTGTAACTATAGCTGATGCCAATGGAACTTGGGGTACAAACAATCTTACTATATCGCCAGGTGGAGCATTGACAATTCAAGGATCTGCACAAAATCTGATCTGCAATGTTTCCAATTGGCAAGTGATTATGTATTACAATGGTGGAACTTGGTCAGTAATTATTGCATAAATTATGAGTATTTCATTATCTAATTTTTTTCCAAATAACGGAATTGGTAATTCAAATCAAACAATTACCAATGTAACAGGAAGTCGTTCTGCTGGAGTAACTTATACAAACTCAACATCAAGCCCTATTTTTGTTTGGGTTGTAAATACTTATACAGCGAATGCAAATATTTATTTTTCTGTAAATGGAAATATTGTTTCTATTAGTGCTGTAGGAAATGGACAGTCAATTAATGGTACTGTTGGTGGAATAGTTAAAGTTGGATCAACTTATTCAATAACAACTACATCCACAGCAATATCTCAATGGTATGAACTTCGATAAAATATGAACAACTATATTGATACCAATAACAAAATTTGGGGATTTGATTCCAATCAATCCTCTTTAATTCCCGTTGGAGCAGTTCTTATTCCTATTTCTTATACTCCAGATCAATATCCATATCTCTCATTGGTAAATGGAGTTATTAACTTTGATTCTAATGCGTACAACTCATCTATAACAGAACATAAAATTGCTGATTGCAAATCTCAAGCTCAATCGCTTCTTTCTGCTACAGATTGGACTGAAATTAACAGCGTAATAAATACTCAAAACAACCCTCATCTTATTAACTCCGCTGATTTTATTATTTATCGCAACGCACTCCGATTATTAGCTGTAAATCCTGTTGTTAATCCAGTTTGGCCTACGTTGCCAAAAGAACAATGGTCTTAAACAATAATAACTATTTTATTTATATGTCATGCGGATGCTACAGCGGATACGATTGCGGGTGCGGTAACTACAATACCGTTCAATACGCACCACCTTCTTGTAACCCAAACTTTCCAACATCTTGTACTGCACTTGGACAGGGTGTAATCCAACGTATTGTTGGTGAAGATTCGGCTTCTTGTAAGTACACAGTCCCTACCCTTTCTACCAACAGCTTGCTTTATTACAATGCTTCTTCTGCAACTGTTCAATGGGGTGATGGATCAACAACCTATCCGCTTTATCTTACTCAGCCAGCAAATCAAGCAACTGTAACTTCTGGTCAAATTCAAGCTCTTTCATCTTCTGGTCAGCTTGTTGGTCTTTTCCCAAATACATCTACAGAAGCACAATTCCCTGTGGTTAGTGCAGGTGGAAGCACAACATCTTGGGGTACGGTTGAATCCATTATCCCAACTCAAGGACTTGTTTATAAAACTGGATCTTCTTCATCTCCAGCAAATAGTGTTCAGACGCTCTCTACAACTACAGCAGGACAAGTTGTTTCATTTAATACATCTACTGGTGATCCACAAATTGTATCAGCTTCTTCCCTGTTTTCTGCAATTCCTTCTGGTGCTATTCTTCCATTTGCTTACTCCTTCACAAGTTCTGGTGCACCTACTGGATGGTTAATTTGTGATGGAACACAATATTCAACATCTGCATATCCTGCACTTTATGCATTGATTGGAACAACATATGGTTCTGGAGTTGGAACATTTGCTGTTCCTAATCTGCAAGGTTTGTTCATTAGGGGTGCTGGAACTCAAACAAAAAGTGGAGTGACATATGCCGCACCTGCTATTGGAACCTTCCAAGGAGATCAATTTCAAGGTCACTATCATGCTGTTACAAGTACGGCAATCCAAGGTGCAGGGCCAGGTGGAGCAGTAGGAAGCCCTGGTGGCAATTTTGGCCTCGCAACAATAACTGTTACCAATCCTACAACGGATGGAACGGATGGTACTCCACGTTATGGAACGGAGACTCGTCCAGCGAACTATGCAATGATTTATTGCATTAAGACTTAATCTGTCATGGCACAGGACAGTAGAGTTTATGATGGGACAACAGCGACAGTTGCAATGGATGCAGAGACTAATCCCTCTGTACTTCCAGTAACTTATGTTTCATCATGTGTAAACAGATCATTCAGACAATCTGTTAATTCTACTCGTCCCCCATTTACCGACCTTCAAATAAACGTAGCATATGGATACCCTTCATCCATATTAACTGATTTCCAAACTGGAAACTTCCAAGGTGCTTTAGCATACAAAGCCGTATCTCCAGAATCAGTAGATGGAATTATATGCTCTGTTGCAGGAGTAATATATTTTCTCTCCATAGTAAACAATGTATGTACGCTTTATAAGCTGATTGAAGGAAACGACCCAACTCTTATGCACACATGGTTTGTGCAAGCAGAAAATTGGGTGTATATACAAAATGGATACCAAGATCCCATTGCTTGGAATGGAAACGTATCTGGTTCACCTACTAATCTTCAAGCACAAGGGGATGGTATTTCCAATATCAATCTTTCTTGGGTTGTTAACTCGCCTGGTTCAACCACAACTGAAATTCAAGTTCAGTATAACAATAATGATTATTTTACCATAGCTACTGTTTCTTCTGCACAAAACAGTTATGTTTATGCCGCTTCATCTAATACGACTACATATTCTTTCCGTGTAAGAAGCATTTTCCCAGATACGTCTGCAACTCCTTGGTCAAATGTAGCTTCAACTACTGTTTTGACGACAACGATTACTGCAAAACAGCCCAACAATGTTTTCAGATTAAATCCTGCGGCTCAACAAATGCCGATTGGAACGATCATGGCATATGCATATGGTCGTGTAGCTGTAAGTGATGCCCAAAACAATATCTATGTTTCTGACATTATTTATGGAAATGGATTTACAACTACTTCCAATACGCAGAATTTTACTGAACAAACTTATTGGGCTGAAGGTGGATCATTTACACCTCCTTCTAATCTTGGATTGATTACAGGAATGAGGGTAATGCCATCCCTCAACATCAACGTGCGTGGTCAGGGTGAATTGGTTGTTTTCTGTGAGAACGGATCATTTACCTTGGATCTCTCGCAAGATAGGACAACTTGGCAAGCAAACAATATTCAGAAGGTATCGTTGATCGGGCGTGGATGCCGTTCTCCTTGGAGTATTACAGGAGTAAACAATGATGTGTATTTCCGATCTGATGATGGATGGTCTTTTTACAACAATGCACAGGTTGATTTTTACCAAGCACTTTCATTTAAGAAAGTTTCCCGTGAAGTTCAACCTTGGGTAAACTATGATACTCCTTGGTTAAGGCAATTTGAATCGGCTATGTTTTTTGACAACCGATTGATTGCTACAGTTTCTCCATTCACGGTTGCCAATACCAATCCAGCATATGGTCTTCATCGTCCTAGTAGGGCAATGATTGTTTTGGATGTTGAACAGCCAGCCAGAGTTGAAGCTGATGCTTCCTTGCCTACACGCTGGAATGGATTATGGGAAGGCCCACAACCAACACAATTACTCACAGCACAGATAAATGGAGTTCAACGTGGATTTGCATTTTCTTTTGATGCAGATGGCGTGAATAGGTTATATGAGCTTCAGAATAGTAGCGTCTTGGCTACAGGAGTTGATGACTACTCTCAGGTATATGGTAGCGTACCAATCAAATCATTCTTCATTACAAAGCGTTTTGATTTCACTCCAAATGAAGGTGCTTCAAAATTTGTTCGCAAACAACTTGTGGGAGGAGAAATGTGGGTTTCTAATCTTAAAGAAGAAGTAACTGCAAGCTGTGACTTTAGACCAGATTCTTATGCCTGTTTTAATACCCTATTAGACCCAATTAAAATAGGTCTAAATGAATGCACACCAGTTGTAAGTAATTGCACACCATTGGTTTCTCAACCTCGTTATCAACAGATAAGATTCCCATCTCCAGATATTGACAAGTGTGAATCATTTAATGAAATACCATTACAAGAAGGTGCGGAGTTTCAATTGAAGATAAATCTACAAGGTTCTTGCATAGTAGATAGGGTCAGACTTTCTGTTATCTTTAATGACAAGATTGATCTTCCACAGGGATATTGCCCAGATACTTTTTACAATGCACCAGCACCAGTAAATTGTTGTAGTATCAACGATTTAGATTATTACAGGATAGTTCCTTTATCTTCTGCTACATCTTCTGTAAATGGATAAAATTATTGCAAGGATAAACAAATGTCTCTATAACTGAAATATCTATGCAGAATCAAAGCTCTCCAGCCCAATTGCTGTTTCCAACAGTTCCAGCAAATTATTGCCCAGAAGGGAAATGGTCTGATATTTTTAACAGCTTTATTCAGCTTTATTTGAACAATGGGACTGTAAACATTCCTTTTTTGAATGAAGTTACTCCTCAACAGATTACCATTATTAATCAGAATATTCTGACGATTCAGAATACTTTGAATGCTGTCACTCCTCAAAGTGGCACAATTAGTTCCATTACCAATGGTCTTGGAACATATGTAGTAACTTTCCCTACTGCCATGCCTAATGCTAATTATCAGATTAATATTACCTTTGTGGCAACAGGTGTTCCAACAACTACATCACAAGCATGGATCTTGGCAACTGGCACACAATCAACTACAGGGTTTACTTTTTACTCAAATATCAATACATCTACAGATAAAATAACTCAGATCATTTGGTCTGTAGCAAACATAGCCGCACTCTAACCTCAACAACAAACTAACTATATGGCAAAAGACAGCAATAGGGCCACCGAGCCTAAACTACAAAGCGAAGGTTTCTCCACCCGTGGAACCGTCAAGGAAAACATGAGCAACAACCCCCGTGGTAACGAGTTCTCTGGCATCTTCTATGCAGGTGCAAAACAGCCAGAGCCTACGTCCCCAGGTCGTGGTTCTTCCAAGAAGTAATATGGCCTCCCACGGAGTACAATACACTCACGATAACACGGAGCGTGGTATCGTTTCTGATTCGGCAACTCCTCAACCTATGCAGAAGTTGCAGATCAAGAACGACATTGCCGCCATTCGTGCGTACAAGGATGCCCGAACCGCCCGTATCAAGTCCATTGGTGAAAGGAATCAATCTGCCTTTTCGGTAGGTGGCCCTGCCAATGAGACTTCTATGGGTAAGGGATCTCCTTTCAATAGCGATTGGCTCTAAGCATATGGCTTCCTTAAAGCTCCCAAAAACAGGGGCGATGAGGAGCAAGATGCTCAAGGTCAAACAAGCTCCCTCCATCAAGCTATCGTCATTACCAAGTGTAACAGGCGTTCAACGCCCGATGACACGATCTGTTGGTGGTCGTCCTATTAGCCGTGGTGAAATGATCTAATTCCATGCTCTACGATGTTGCATACATACTGAACGCTATCCGTCCCTATGCAGGGAATAGCGGTACTTGTAATCAAGCAACGCAATTGTCGTACATGAACAAAGCAAGGTCTTTGCTTTGGAATAAAACTGATAGTGATGCAACCTGTGAGTATGTTTGTATAGCCTGTGTCAACCAAGCCATTACTCTTCCTAGCCTGTACAAACAGGTAAGGCTGGCATGGATTGATGGAGTTCCTGTATCCCTTGGCAACGAGTGGTATCAATCTATTCCCCAAAATAATTGGGGTGATGCAAACAGCGGTGGGTACGGAAATGGAAATGGATGGGGTCAGGCGTATGGATGGAACGGAGGGAATAAGAAGTTCATTGAAATTGGTGGTAAGCACGTTACTTACCAAAACTATGATGTTGCTCCCTATAAGCTGTGTTTGGAATCAGAATCTCCACTTGACGCAGGAACCGAAATAACTTTCTTTGGTGAGGACGCTTATGGAACAAGAATTAGTGAAACAATTACTCTTGGCCTTGCTCCTGCTTATACTTATTCAGTTAATTTCTTCAAAACTGTTTTTCAATGCACCAAGCCACAAACAAATGGAAGAGTTAGGTTGTATGCCTACGATACAGATGCTCCAGCACAAATGCTGTTGGCTATCTATCAACCATACGACATCAACCCATCATTCCGTAGGTACTCCATTCAAGGATGCACCAAGGATTCTGTAATCCTTTATTGCAAGAAGAATTACCAAGATCTATTTAACCTTACCGATCAAGTAGAATATACGCCAGAGGCTATGATCTCTGCTGTGATGGCGGTGGTCTATCGTGAGAACAAGGGTAGTGATCAGCTTTATGCTGTGTCATTGCAGAATGCCATCTACGAAGTCAATAGGGAAACTGCTGATAAAGAAGAACCTACGGGAAGTACAATTCGCCAATTCCCAAATAACATGATGCTTAACGCTCTAGTCCCAACATATGCTTGGGATGATGGGGCTACATGGCCTTATTGATTTATTTCTAAAAATACTATTTAATACACGACTATGGCATTTTCAACAATGGGAACAGCAGGAGGGGCACTCGGAGGTGCGGCAACAGGAGCTTCAATTGGCTCTGTAGTGCCAGGTGTTGGAACTGCTATTGGTGCTGGAGTTGGAGCTTTAATTGGAGGACTTGGTGGTTCTGGTTTGTTTGGAGGTAAATCTTCTACTCCTAGTTTTAATCCACAGCAATCATTGCAATTTGCACAACAGGCATACAATCAAATGGCCCCAAATGCCTTGAATTATGCCGCACAACTTTATGCTCAAGCCGCAAATGAAGGTATTGATTTCGCAAAACGTGGAACAGCGGCAAATGTTTCCAATCAAGAAGTTGTAACACCAGGGTCTTCTGCACAAAGAGAAGCCGCACTTAATCAGCTTAACTCTTATATGCAGGGGCAAGTTCCCCAAGATGTACAACAACAAATCAATAGGCAAGTTGCACAGAATCTTGGTGGTGGATTTAATCTATTTAACGGAGGTGGACAAGCCCCTCAAAACTTTGCTCGTAATCTTGGACAGACTAGCCTTGGACTTTCCCAATACGGATTGAGTGCCGCACCTACTTGGCAACAGCTTGCCAATCAGATGGTTGTATCTCCAAGTGTTGGTCTTGAAGCAGGATTGCAAGCTGGTCAACAGGGTCTGTCTTTGACCAATGCCGCAACAAGTGCAGGTTTGAACCTTGGAGAAAGTGCATATCAAGGTGCATTTAACCAGTATCAAGGACAGCAACTGCAAAATCAGTATCAAAATCAACTTGGTCTTGGATTAGGCAACCTTGGAACAGATTTGTACAAAGCAAATACAATGTCTAATTATTACAGCAACCTTACTCCCTCTGCTCAAGGTAGATTGAATACCCTTGGCGGTCTTCCAGCCACTCAAAACCTTGATTCTCTTTCTTCTTATTATGGGAATCCCGTTGCGGGATATGTTGGACGACCTGGGACTTCATCGTTTTCTAATTTTATGACTACTGGAGGGTGGGATTAATCATATGCCAATCGGGTACGCAAATTTTTCTACGATAAACGCCGCTAATAACCAGACGGTTAATAGCCTTGCTGGTCTTGGTCAGCAGATTGGTAATGCAATTGAGACTCATGCCGCAACTCAATCTGCACAGGCTATGTTGCCAATGCTTCAGCAACAATATACGCAAGGATTGCAAAAGATTGCATCTGGTGATCCGAATGGTATGTCTGATGTTTATGGTGCGGCTGTAACTGCATCTCAAAATCCATTGCTTGCTAACTTTGCAAAGAATGCCGTTACCACAGCACAATCTGCTAACATTAATGCACAACATATGTTAAGGACTCAGGCATATCTTGGTGGAAGAATTGCATCATTGTATGGTCAATATGGTTCTGGACTAATGAATCCTCCTGCTGGAATGAATCCTAATTGGGCTGGAAAACAAGCAACACCAAAAGCACCTACTGTAACAGATTTGAAAAATGCCAATGAGATGGATTCAAAACTTGCTGAAGCACAATCTCAAGCATTAAGACTTGGTGATCAACAGGCTTATGATTCTGCTACTCAACAAAGAACTGCTTTAAGAGATCAATTCCCAAACATTACGCTACCTGCTTTGTCTGGTGCAATGAGTAACTTTGATACAGCAAGTCAACTTTCTAATGCACAAAAGACACTTAAAACAGAGATGACCAAAAAGCCAAATTTCCTTGGTTTGGGAGGCCCAGATCAAACAAAAATAAAAGAGGCCAAAAATACTATCCAGCAACTTTCAAAACAGGAAAATAATGCATCTGCTGGAGCAACAAATCCAAACCAACCACAGGGTAATGACACTCAAATACAACAAGGGAATGCTACTTTTAAGTCACCAAATGATGTAAAAGCGGCTTTCCAATCTGGAAAAATCAGTCAAGATCAAGCGGTTCAATTGCTACAAGCCTTTCCAAGTAAATGAACCAAAATGAAGCACTTGATTTTCTAAAAGCATCTGTACCAAATGAGTTGGGTAAACCTGCCCAACTAGAATCATTAACTCCAGATGAGGTAGGGACACAATTGGTTCCGCAAGTTCGTGCCGCTGGAATGAGCCAAGAAGATGCTTTATCGTTCCTTGGTGTTACACCTAAAAAGAAATCTGAAAGTGTAGATTCGGATTATTTGACTTCACCAATTCCTGCGGCTCAATTGCCTCCATCTGACCCAAATAATCTGACTTCTAATTACACGCAATCGGTTCCTCAACCTACACCGCAAACATCACAGGGGATAAGCAAAGAAGATGCTTTAGCTTTTTTGGGGGCATCACCAGCAGAGCAGACTGCCGCACCGATTAATTTGCCAGCTATGCCTGGCTATGAAAATTACTTTAGGCAAGCCGCCGCACAAACATCCGCTGGTTTAATTAGACAAGCAGAAGGATTAGAAAGAGCATCAGCCGCACCTTTACCGACATTACCGCAACTTACTCCAGAGCTAGGGCCAGGCATTGGTGGAACAAAAGAAGAAGCAACATCTGCATTTGATCAAGCTATTGCTGATAGGCAATCGGCATTAACTTCTTTGCAAAATACAATTGCAAAAAAAGGATTTACTACAGCAGACGATACAATGCGTCTAAATGCTATAAAAGATGAGATTTCAAAAATTCAGTCTCAAAAGCCTATTGCTTTAGCATCAGAAGAATATACTCCAGAAGCTCAACAACAGCTTTTAGAAAGACGCAAAGCCGCATCAGCAGAAGCTAGTCAACTTGAACAACAAGCTCAAGGAATGTTTCCTTATTTTGGAGTTAGTCCAACAGATACTTCTTTGTCAGCACAACTTGGAAGAGGAACAGGAAGTGTTTTTTCAATGGCTCCTGCTATAGTGGGGGGATTAGTTGCTCCAGAAATTGCATTACCTGCAATGGTTTTACAAGGTGGTAGTGAAGCCTATTCAAGCGGATACAACAATCATGTTCAAGAACTCAAACAACAGGGAGTAACTGATCAGAAAACCCTTGATATTGAGGGTCACAAAGCTGGTAGTGCAGAGGCAATACATTCAGTTCCTGTTCTTGCCGCTTATGCTGTTGGAGGAGTACTTCCCGCAAAAGTTACAGGAGCATTAATGAAAGGGGCTTCTCCTTTAGTAAGAGGGCTTGTCGGTGGAACTACCGCCGCTGGAGTTAATCTTGGAATCTCTGGAACCATGAGAGCAATGCAGGGGCAAAACTTCTTGCCTAATGTTGAACAAGCTGTTCCAGATTTAGCATTTGGTGGCATTGCCGCATTTCATGCAGGTATGGCTCCATCTGAAAATCCTGTAGTCAATCAAAGGGAAGCTGAAATTATCGGGAAAGCCAATGCACAGAAAGATGTGCCGCTTACTCCAGATCAAGAAAAGGTAAATCAACAATGGCAAGTGCTAAAAAAGCAAGCTACTGATGTTGCTAATCAACTTGCTGAACTTCCAGAAGATCACCCTGACCGCCCTGCTCTGCAACAAAAAGCACAAAACATTGCCAATCAAATGGCAGATTTGAGGGCTGGAAAACCTGTTGACATTAAGACAGAACAACCTCAAGGTGACGAAAGATTCCAACCCAAACCAGAAAATGCCGTTCAAGTCGAAACAACAGGAGAAGTGGGCGTTCGCAACACACCAGCCGTGGGCGAAGGAGTGGGCGAACAAAACAAACCAGAAGAGGTTACCCCGCAAGGTGAAAAGCCCAAAGAAGAAGTAGCACCAAATACTCTTTCTGAAGAAGAGGCACAAGATCCAATAGCCAAGCTAAACAAATCTACCCCTCAAAAGGATGGTAGTAATTTGTTTGAACCAGCTACTCAGGAAGAGATTGATGAGCAAAAGAAAAACCCTGTATTTATCCTTGCCGATAAACTAGCAGGTATCTTTGGGAAGAAGGTTGTTCTATACAGGGCAAAGGAGGGAAGGGTAATCAACGGAGCAGTCAACAGGGGAATGAAGGAATACATTTTCCTTAATGTTGATGGAAGCCGTCCTCATCTATTTACTGCTGGTCACGAACTATGGCACAGCATTGAAGTCAATTCTCCAGAGCTTTATAAATCCCTACGCAAAGAACTAGAAGCTCTTGTTAAAGATAGGGCTGGACTTGAAGCAAAGTATCGACCTGCTGGTTACAGACCAGAGAGATATGTTGATGAACATATTGGTGACTTACTTGGTGATGCATTACAAGACCCTGACTTCTGGAACAAACTAGCAGATAGAAATCCAGAGGCATTCAAGTCATTGGCAGAGAAGACCATTGATTGGTTGAACAGCGTAATTGATAAGCTCAAGGGATGGGCTATGGGTGGTGGTGAGCATACAAGGGATCTTGAGAAGGCAAGGAATATGCTTGCTGATGGGTTGAATAACTTTGCCAAGGGTAAAGATGAACCTGTTGCTTACCCTCCTGAGACACCGAGCGAAACTTTCTATCAACAGGAAGCAGAAAAGGTGGATGAAAAATATTCGCAACTTGAGAAAAATTACAAAAATGGTGATGAATCTGCAAAAAAAGAAGCTGAAAAAATATTAGATGAAAAAGCATTAAGAAGTAAGCCATATGTAATTGGGCCTATTTATCATTGGAGTAAAACAAATAATGCTTTTAGGGTATTTGATATTTCAAAAGGAAGAGAAGGATTCCATTTTGGAACCGAAGGAGCCGCAAATCAAGTAAGGGTTGCTCAAAGAAAAGCAGAAAGATGGGGAGAACCTAAAGTAAAAGGAGAAGATTATAAGGTTTATATAATGTCTGATCATAAACCAATTCGCATAACCGACAGCGAATTAAATAATGCAACTTCTATAGCATATCAATTAAACGAAAAAGGTTTATTAAATGAAAATCAATATCGCATAATTGAAGATGCTGATAAAAAATTAGATCTGGAAAAAAATCTAGTTATATATCCAAACATTAACAAATTTAAAACTGATGTTTCTACTAGAGAAAAAAGTTTAGGTAGGGATCTTAAACATCCTTTTGATGAATTGACTGCTGCTTTAGGATATAAACCTGTTTTTGAATATAAAAACAATGCTGAAGATAAAGGTTCTTTGTCTTATATTGCTACAGATTCTTCTCAAATAAAATCAGCAGAACCATTTACATACGATGAACAAGGAAAACTAATACCTATTTCTGAAAGGTTTAATCCAGAAAAGGAAGACATTTATTTCCAACAGGAGGCAGAAAGAAAACCAGATAAAGATGGTTTCTATTCCCAACTGCAAAGAACACTCTCCGACAAGATGCCTAACAAAGCATCTGTGGAGCAGATTAGGGCTATCATTGACCCTGCCAAAGGAAGCGGAGTAAAGCCTGACGAACTCAAGTGGAGCAACCTAGAGGGCTTCCTAGAGGGCAAGAAGAATGTCACCAAACAAGAGGTACTTGATTACCTCAAGAATGAGGGTGCTGTTAAGTTTGAGGAAAGAACTTTGGGAGGAAAACTTCAATACAATGAAGAAAGTGAGTTCCTTAAAAAGTTTCCAGAAATTAAAGACATATACAGACAATCAAGAAGTGCAGAAGATTTTAGATTAGCACTTGATAATTCTCCCTCCCTTTACAACTCATTAAGAAATAGAGGTTATAAAGAATTAGCTGATGACCCTGCATTTGCATACAAAATTGCCAGCGACATCTTCACACACGAACCTTTACCAACAAAATATTCCCAATACACCCTACCCAATGGCGAGAACTACAGGGAGGTTGTGCTGACGATGCCATTTGATAAATCAAAGTCTGAAGCTAAAATGGCAGAACTTAACAAAAAGTATAACGACTTCATGGCAGGAATTAATCCTGTTGAAATGCTCAAACTGAAAGATTCAGATCCAGAGGCATATAAAAAGATTGAGGATGAAATGAAATCTTTGGATGACCAAAGAAAACAACTTCAGAATGATTTCTTGAGTGGTAAAACTGGAGAACAATACACCTCCCACCACTTCCAAGACATCCCCAACTATGTAGCCCACATGAGGCTAGACGAGCGTCCTGACAGCGAAGGACGCAATGGCTTGTTCATTGAAGAGATTCAGTCTGACAGGCATCAGCAGGGTAGGGAGAAGGGGTATGTTGGTGAAGAAAAATACAAAACTCTTCCAGACGGGTATCAATCTCATGTTGAAAAGATTGGGCCTTATGAGCGTTGGTGGGTTACTGCACCAGATGGAAAGCAATTTACCTCTACTTCCTATTCAAAAGAAAGTGCAGAAAGCCAAGCGATAAATAGGCTAAATGATGAAGCTAGAGGAACTTCTGGCTCCCCTATTCCAGACGCACCCTTCCGCAAAGATTGGTCTGTCCAGATGTTCAAGAGAGCCTTGCGTGATGCTATCGCCAGCGGCAAAGAGTGGGTAGGCTGGACTAAAGGAGATACCCAAGCTGAACGCTATGACTTGAGTAAGCAGGTTGAAGCTATTCTTCCAACTAAAAATGCAGATGGAACCTACACATTAGATGCTCTCAAAAAAGGATCTGAAGATGGAGTTATTTCCGTTGCCAAAAACATTGATGAATCAAAGTTGGCTGATTATGTAGGCAAAGATATAGCCAAGCAAATTATTGAAGCAAAACTTGAGGCTGGCGAAGACATGGAAATTGCTGGAGATAATCTCAAAATTGGTGGCGAAGGCATGAAAGGTTTCTACGATCAGATTCTTCCGAAAGAAATTGCCAAGTATGTCAAGAAGTGGGGGGCAAAAGTTGAGGAGGGAGAAGTTGGTTCAGAGTATTACAAAATATATGATCCTACTGGTAAATTAATAGAGACACATGATACAAAAGCCGAAGCAATGAAGGCATTGAGGGGCTATGATGAGGGATATACTGCTAGTGTTTCGGGAGAACCTAAAACCCAAATCTGGAAAGTCGAGATCACGCCAGAGATGCGTGAGAGCGTTTCCAATGAAGGGCAAACCATGTTCCAGCAGGAACGTCCTACTGAACAGGAAGCATCCAAGAAACGTGAAGAGATAGATAATCTATATTCGTCTGCTCCTATTAAGAAGACCAAGAGGACTATTGTTAATACCTTTAAGCGTAGCCCTGCAAAGGAAGCCATCTCTTACATGAGAGATGCTGGTGACAATGCCGCTAACGTCTATGCCAAACAACAAACCAATGAGGTTGGCAACGATCTCAAGCGTGAGTTTAAGAAACAAAAAGACAAGGCATCTGAAGCATTATCATTTGTAATCGAATCCAAGCGTGATCCAAAAGCATTGGATGACATGAGGCAAAAGCTAAATGCTTCCACAGATGCTTCTCCTAAATGGAAAAAGAAAGCACTAGATGCAATCGACTTTGCTGAAAAGAACTATGCAAGGCTTGAACCAATTGCTGATAAGTATGAACAGATTGGTCTTCACCAAGTTGCACAAGAAAATGCCAATGGCATAGATACCCCTGTGCGTGAGGGATATGTTCCACACTATCAAGACCTAGATGAACAAGAACTCTTTGGTGGTGCTGGTGCAGGATCTGCAACAGGTTTCCGAAAAATGCGTGTGCATGATACTTTTGCTGATTCTATTGCCGCTGGCGTAGATCCAAAGAGCCTGAGTGCTACTGACCTATTGCAGAAACGTCTATCTTCTGGTCAGAAGTCTATCAACTATCGCTCATGGATTGATTCCCTAAAGGGTACTATTGACCCTGCATCTGGTGATCCTATTGCTACAAAGATTTCTATCGTCAAGCGTCCAGATGGATCTAGCTATCTTGATGTTCCTAAAGGCTATCACCAAGAGACTCTTGCTGGTCAAAGGGTGGCTATCAAGGATGGTTACGAAGGAATCATTGGTGCTTTGACTGACCCATCTGCATGGCAAAAAAACCTGGTAGGTCAGACCATCCAGAAGACATCAGCACTTGGTAAATCCATCACCCTTGGACTAGACACCTATCACTTGGGTCGTATTGCCATCTGGAACTCGCTGATCAAGTCACTTGGACTATCAACATTCAAAGTTCCTCTTCCTTCATATCGCAAGGGTGCAACTCTTCTTGACCAGACTTTGCCAGAACTTCAGAAAATGATTGCAAGTGGTGAGATTCCAAAGTCATATGCCAAAGGTATTCTTGAGAACAAGAGACTCCTAAATCTTGCTGTCAAGACAGGGTACAATGTTGGAGGTATCTCTGATGCTCTTCACCAAGATTGGGTGCATAGCATACCTGCACTTGGAGACTTTAACTCTTGGCTCTTTAATAGCTTCCAGCGTGGAGCAATGGCAGAGAGTTGGTTGCTAGAGTTTCAACGCTATCGTAATGCCTATCGCCATCTACCAGAAGAACAGGTAGCAAGGATGGTCAGTAAGGATCTCAACACTCGCTATGGAAACCTTGGAAGGCAGGGTATTCTCAAGAGCAAGACAGCACAGGACACGGCTAGATTCCTTTTCCTTGCTCCTCAATGGAATGAAGGTTTGATTCGCACAGAGCTTGGAGCTTTAGGTCAGTCAGGTCAGGCACTCCTTGATGCCGCTACAGGGAAAAGGTTGTTTGCTGGCGTTCTGGCTCGTTCCGTAGGTGGAATGATGGCGGCTCAATTCATTGCCAATCAGCTTATCAATTACGCCACAAGGGGAACTCCTACATGGGAGAATCCAGAGGAAGGTATCGGTGCAAAGATAAGTGCTTATATTCCTGACTTGATTGGAAATGGGCCTGGTTTCTTCTTGAATCCTATGTCTCTAGCAATGGAAACAACTCACCTATTGATGAAGGGATACGAGAGAACAGGAAGTGCATTAGAGACTGCAAAGAATTATTTCCGTAGTCGTTCCTCTACAACGATGCGTCCTGTATGGAGTGCATTGACAAACAAGAATGCTCTTGGATCTAATTATGCCCCTGGTCAAATATGGAAAGGAATGTTGCAAGATACAATTCCTATGCCTATTGCCGCTGGTGCTATCTATTCATCCGCAAAACAGGCAATGACAGGAGAACCAAGCGAACAATTTGCTGGTCAATATCAGAAGCAGTTGTTCTCAACATTTGGTATCAAGCTAGAGCAAGCCCCTAGTGATGAATCAAGAATGTACACCTTGATGAATCACTACAAACTGGACAACAATATTGAAGATCGTTCTGCTGGTTACAACTCTCCTTACTCTGAACTCAATCATGCTTTGATGATTGGCAATCAAACCACAGCTAAAGATGCCATGACAAAGCTGATGGAGACTAGAACTCCAGAGCAAATATCCAAATACTATAAGAATACTTATCCACAGATGAGGGTGCTTGAGAGTAAAAACCAGATGAAAGACTTTTTGAATACGCTTAATGAAGAGCAAATGTCTGTCTATGATCGTGCAAAAGAACGTAGGAAAGATACCTCACAAAAGGCACTTGATCTATTGCGAGATATGCAATAATTCCCCTTGTCAATTTTACTTAAATCGGAAATTCTGTAGCTTCACTTCAGCAACCACTATGAAAAAGTATAAAATACCTAACGCATTCCAGATTCACATTGATTCTGATCCAGGTCTTCAGCAACTCAAACAGGATGGACAAGATAACAATCGTCCAGAGGCTGAGTTTTATAAAGCCGCACTAGCCTACACTTTGGATACTCGTCGCAACCTTCTCATTGAGTTGGGTCGATACATCCAGAAGTACGGACACCTTGAACCAATAGATTATGACACAGGAGAACCAGCAACCGCAAAAGAGGAAGTACCAGAGAAAGAACCCTTTGAACTCAAAGTCCTCCCTCCAGCCACAGAGCAACCCAGAACCAAGTTTAGCAAGACCTATGGAGACGAAGAGCAAAGCTGATTTTGTCGGTGATATTGAGAGACAATCTGCTTGGGAAGCAATCATTACAGGTCTTGCCTCATCTGGTGAGTTGTCTCCAGAAAAGTTGCAGGAAAAAGGTGGCGATGAACGAGTAAAGTTACTTGCTCTTCATGCCGCTTATCTAGCCAAGAATTTCCATAACGCTTACGTTAAGGTAAATGGCTAGTGTCCATGTCAATGCAGGGAGATATGGGGACATTATATCTTTTCTTCCTGTTCTCTATAATGAGTACCAAGAAACTGGCATCAAGCCTCGGCTTGTTGTTGCAAAAGATTATGCGGATATTCTTGATGGTGTCAGCTATGTTGATCCTCTTGTATGGTCTGGAGCGTTTGAGGATGTCGCTGGAGCGATACAATTTGCTAAACAATATTCAGATGATGTCACGACAAGTCAGGTAGTTGGGATCTCTGATTTGATTGTCAGTCAGGTATATGGCAACTCCCATGCCCCTAAAATAGTCTGTGATAGCTTTCAGAAGGATGCTTGGAAGCTGGCAGATAAGCTAGAACTATGGCCTAGCCAGCCTCCTTTGGTATTTGATCGTCGTGTCAAGGGGCGGGAAAAGAAACTTATCTCCCCCCTTCCAAAAGATAAGCCTTGGATTGTAGTCAGTACAGGAGGCAACTCATCTCCTTTTCCTTGGAACGATTTGCTGTGGGAGATTCTGAACAACTGCTTGCCAGAGTTTCACATCGTTGATCTATCCAAGATTAAAGCTGAACGATTATATGATCTTTTGGGTATAATGGAGCATCCCAATACACAGGCAATGATTCTGACTGATAGTGCCCCCCTGCATCTCTCATATGCCACACAGAAGCCTGTTCATGCTCTGGTAACAGATACCCCAACCATGTGGCATGGAAGTGCTTGGAGGCCATCTTACGCCTCTTATACACGCTATAAGAACTTCCCAAGGGATGTGACTAGGATCTTGGATTTGATCCGTAATCCTCCTGCAAAGCCAAAGTATCCCAACATCATCCATGTTTATCAGAGAACCCCTTGGGCAAAGGATGAGGAAAAACGTAGGAACAATGTAGCTACAAAGACATGGGAAGGTATCGGATGGGTGGATCTTGGGTTGGATGACAACTGCTTTGTAAGAAATGCTTCCAATGTAATACCAGATGAAACCAAGGACATACCCATGATAAAGGATATGCTCCGAATGGCTTGTATCGGGAGAGAAGATAAGGACGTTATCATTCTTACCAATTCTGATACTTGTGTGGCTTCTAATGTAATCGAAAGGCTTGCTGGCAATCTACCTGCTTACTCTTTCAGAAACGACTTTGAAAGGTTGGATGAACCGCTTACAAATGATGAGATATACCTTGGTAAAAAGTATGCAGGGTGCGATCTCTTTGTGATGCGTGTTGGATGGTGGAGACGTAACCATAGTCTCTTCCCTGACATGGTATTGGGTAGGCACTCTTGGGATAGAATCATGCGTGAGCTATTCAAGATTGCAGGAGGTCGAGAGATTCCAAACCTTATCTATCATGAGCGTCATCCATCTGCATGGGAGAACCCTGCCAATCTAAACAACGATGCTTCCAATTTAAGGAATGCAAAGCTGGCAAGGGAATGGTTACAGGAACGCAAGATGCCTCTGCATGAGTTAGAGTTTCTGAATTACGAGGGAAGGTTTAAGAAGACAGCAAAGAAGCGTTAGAATTGAAATCCTTTAGTTACATTAGTTCTTTGATTAATTATCTTCACATACTCTGGATTAAGTTCACAAAGTATAGCCTTGCGTCCATAATCAATCGCAACTTTTCCAGTTGTTCCAGACCCTCCAAACGGATCTAAAACAATATCTCCAGCTTTGCTACCTGCTAGAATGCAGGGTTGTATTAAGTCTTCTGGGAAAGTTGCAAAGTGTGCCCCTTCATATGGTCTGGTATTGATAGACCAAACTGATCTTTTATTGGCTAATCCATCTGCTCCATAAACCCTATCTCCTTTGCTGAATCTTTCTCCATGTGCATAGTCAGCTTGGTATCCTTCAGCGTTTTTATTTCTGATCTCTGGTTCACCCTTTAATGGTTCTTTTATAGCAACGTGATCGAAATAATAGTGTGCTGATTTAGATAACAAAAAGATATATTCATGTGCTTTAGTGCAACGATCTTTAACACTCTCTGGCATTGGATTTGGCTTGTGCCAAATAATGTCTTGACGCAAATACCATCCATCTGCTCGTAGAGCAAATGCTACCATCCAAGGGATACCAATAAGGTCTTTGTTTTTCAACCCACATTCTGAAAGAACCTTGCCATTTCTGTTTGCCGCTTTTCCAGAATGAGGTTCATCCCTACTTTTGCCAGCTAAAGTCTGATACCTTACTGATTGATCTTTGAAACTTGAATAGCTGTCTCCAAGATTCAACCAAAGAGTTCCATCATCACGCAATACTCGCTTCACTTCTCGGAACACAGAAACAAGTTGGTCAACAAAATCTTGAGGGGTTTGTTCAAGACCTATTTGCCCATCATGTCCATAATCCCTCAAACCAAAGTAGGGAGGGGATGTGATGCAAGTTTGCACCGATTGATCTGGCAATTGCTTTAGGGTTTCCCTGCAATCACCTACAAGAACTTTAATATCTTCATTCATTTTATTCCCCTTCATTATCCTCATGTATGGGTATAACGAGTGGCGTTATGGTTTGTACAGGAACCTGTACGGGCATTGGAGTTACGCTAATGTATTCACCGCACTTTGCTCCATCAGTCTCTGACAGATTGGCAACATAGTAGGTCTGTGGAATTGGTTGCACAGGAGTG
>Ga0209189_1000372_pt1 | contig 37838 bp, 35 predicted proteins | sample C_130820_EF_Meta_FD_187308 | JGI IMG/M metagenome (GOLD analysis project Ga0209189, IMG submission 187308) | Freshwater microbial communities from Lake Croche, Canada to study carbon cycling - C_130820_EF_MetaG (SPAdes) (version 3) | ecosystem: Environmental > Aquatic > Freshwater > Lake...
ACTCGTATAGACGAGTATGAGAAAATATGAGTACCAAAAGAAGGCCCTCTAGAAATAGAGAGCATCAGTCTGAGTTTAAGGTCGCACATGTGAGGCCTTTGACTATGAATCAAGCCGTTGTACTAGGAAGTACTAAAAATCAGGTACTAAGTGGTTATGCTGGAACAGGTAAAACTTTTCTAGCCTCTAAGTTAGCATATGATTCTATTTTTGAGACAAAAGAGTTTAATAAGCTTATTTACATGAGAAGTGCGGTTCCTACTAGAAACTTAGGTTTCTTGCCGGGAACAGATGCTGAAAAGGTCGCAGTATATGAGGCCCCTTATGCGGATACAGCAACTAAGCTATTTGGTCGAGGTGACTCTTATGATATTCTTAAAAAGAAGGGTATTGTACATTTCACGTCAACTTCTTTTGTTAGAGGTATAAACCTAAATGATGCCGTTATTATTGTAGATGAATGCCAAAATATGACATATCACGAGTTAGACTCTATTATCACTAGATTAGAGGAAAATTGCAGAATCTACTTCTGCGGTGATATGAGGCAGGCGGATCTACAAAAGAACGGACTAGTTGATTTCTACAGAGTATTGGGTGCTATGGATGAGTTTGATTTCGTAGAATTCCAAAAAGATGACATTGTTCGTAGCCAACTGGTTAAGAATTATATTATCAAAAAGGAAGAAATCTTAAACAAAGTGTAAAGGTTAACGCTGGCTAGCTGTCAGCGTTAACTAAAGGAGACGAGGTCTCAGAGAATACTTAATGAAGGCTATTATTAGCAATAAAATTTATATGACGGTGGAGCCTTCCTTGTATAAGACCTTGGACAAAGAGCTCACTTATACAATTCCGTCCTATAACGAGCCAGAGAAGTTTGTAAGTATTAAAAACTTAAAAGTTATAAATTTCAATATAGCTGGCGGTAAGATGCTAGTTGCGTTTCCAGTTGGGCGCATTGATCTTATTCCTAAAAACTTTGAAGTAGTAGATAAACGAGCATTTAATACTATAGAAGACTTTCCCGACTTTAGGTTTCCACTTAGGGCTAGTCAGCAAGAAATCCATGATGACATAGAAGATAACTGTATTATTAACGCTAAGGTAGGCTACGGTAAAACGTTCACGGCCTTAGCTATAGCGGCCAAGCTGAAACAGAAGACTCTAGTAGTTACTCATACTGTTGCTCTGCGTAGTCAGTGGGAAACGGAAGTAGTAAAGACTCTAGGAATTAAGCCTGGGGTTATTGGAAGTGGCAAATTTAACACGGACAGCCATGTAGTAGTGGCTAATATCCAGAGTCTGGTTAAACATATCGGCAGAATCAACAGGGAATTCGGAACTGTTATTCTAGACGAAATGCATCACGTATCTAGCCCTACTTTTTCTAAGATAATTGACGGTATGTTCTCTAGGTATAAGATAGGACTATCTGGTACAATCGAGAGAAAAGATCAAAAGCACGTAGTTTTCAAAGACTACTTTGGCTCTAAGATTTATAAGCCGGACAAAGAAAACACGATGAAACCTATAGTGCACGTCATCGAAGCTGGAATATACTTTCCAGACGGACAAGGCGCAGCATGGGCTGAGAAAATATCAGCATTGATGGAATCATATTTATATAGAGACTTAGTAGTAGCTCTAGCTGATAACTATTCTTCCCAAGGGCACAAGGTCATAGCAGTATCGGAGAGAGTAGATTTTCTAAAATACTGTAGTTCCGTTTCAACGCACCCTTCTGATGTACTAATCGGAGAGGTTAAAGACAGAGATCCTATTATTAAAGGTATTTCTAATGGAACGCTTAGTCAGGTATGGGGCACACAAAGCCTAGTATCTGAGGGTCTATCTATCAATCCGTTGAGTTGTCTAATACTTGGCACCCCACTTAATAATATGCCACTGCTAGAACAGTTGATTGGTCGTATCATTCGTGAGAGCGAAGGTAAACAACAGCCAGTAATAGTTGATATTAAATTAAGCGGAAACACAGTTACTCGCCAGTTCAATAATCGCCTAGGTCATTATATGAAAGAAGGTTACGAAATACGGTGGATAAAATAGTTCTTGACTTTTACCTCGGATTACATTATAATGTTATTATACAACTGGAAGAAGGTACTTAAGTATTCGGGCGGTAGCTCGAAACGTATTATACTGATACTGAAGGCTATGACTCAAGTAGGAATGCCTCGTAATAAGTATGATCCAGTGTATCAATACTACTACACAGACTTTTCGGGGGACAGTTTCCTAGTTAATCCTCATGCTCTGCTTACCAACCGGAATAAGTGGAGAGATAAAGAAATAGCGGACTATATTGGTCTAGCTAGCTTTAGAAATACGGGTGAGTATCTAGCAACTGGAAAAATCACATTAGACTTATCTCATAGCCCCATGGGACAAGACGCTATCAACAACAACAGACTACTTCGTACTGTACGAAATGAAATCCATTTCCTTTACGAAGATTACACAGGAGAAATAAAATGGCAGGTTTAGGATTTGGTTCAGTTAAGGGTTCAGCAGCTAAGAGCAAGGCTGACTCATACAAGATGATTGATGGAGACAACTCAGTTCGTCTCTTTGGTAATATCCTAGCACGTTACGTGTACTGGATTAAGGGTACAAACAACAAGAATCTTCCGTTTGAGTGCCTTGAGTTCAATCGTGAAACTGAAACCTTTGATCGAGCAGAGAAGGATTGGGTAAAGGAATTTTATCCTGATATCAAGTGCGGCTGGTCATACTCAATGATGTGCCTAGATAATGGCGTTCCAAAGATCTTCAACTTTAAGAAGAAGCTCTTTGACCAGATCATGGCTAATATTGAAGACCTTGGTGATCCTACTGACCCAGAAGATGGTTGGGTTCTAAAGTTCAGCAAGAAGAAGACTGGTCCTCTACCAATTAACGTAGAGTACACACTTCAGACTATGAAGTGCTCTAAGTCAAAGGGACCACTAAGCGATGCTGATCGTGAAGCGATTGCTTCTTCAAAGACAATCGAAGAGCTACTTCCACGTGCTACCCCAGCTGCCCAGAAGGAGCTTCTAGAGAAGCTACAGAAGGGTGAAGAGGATACTATCGACGAGTCAGTCGAGGAAGAGCTTAACGTACAGTAAGCAAATTGAACCCGGCTAATGCAAATTAGCCGGGTTTAATTATTCGGAGTAAATATGGATGATTTACATTACTTATACTTAATTACTAGAGATGATGGCGAGAAATATGTTGGAGTAACTATTAACCCACATAAAAGAAAGCAGGAGCACTTTAGTGGCAGGGGTAATAAGCATTTAATTAATAGAATTTTTAATATGGAAATACTAGATACTGGCAGCAGAGAGCACATTTACGGTCTTGAATCTGAGGCAATACGTTCTCATAATTGCTCATTAAACATAGCTCCTGGAGGTAGATTTTCTTTTAATCCAGTTAGAGGTGAACAAAGCCACTTCGCCATATTAAATGAAGAAATAGTATTAGAAATAAAGCAGGCCCTACTACAAAATAGAAATATTAACTACGATGCATTAGCTAAAAAATATAGTGTATCAAGGAATACTATAAGTGGGATTGCTAATAATAGGAACTGGAAACACGTCGGCCCTACTATACCTAAACGTACTGGAATTATAAACAATGAAGGGTTTATTAGCACAGTAAAAAAGTTATGGCTTGAAGACAGACTAACAATAGGACAGATAGCTGGTCTGACCGGAAAAGGTAGAGGTACTATATCTAGGATTGTTAGTAAGTTTAACAAGAAAGCTATAGGAATATTAGGAGAGCTACAAGTATGATACTATTTACCGCTGATTGGCATATATGCCTTAGACAGAAGAATATTCCCAGAGAGTGGTCAGTGAATCGGTACAGGTCTTTTTTCAGACAAGTACATGATATTGAAGCAGATACACATATCATTGGGGGGGATTTATTTGATAGAATGCCATCGTTAGAAGAACTTGATCTTTACTTTGAGTTTATAAAAGAAGTTAAGATTAAAACTATGATATACACAGGGAATCATGAATCTACAAAAAAGGAAAAGAGCTTCTTTACGTACCTAAAAGGAGTAACGGAAAGACTCAATCCTTTAGTAGAAGTGGTTGTTGATTATATTTATGAGAGTGATTTTAATATTGTCCCATATGAGTATATCAAGAAGAAAGAAGTATGGGAAAAACTAAAACCACTCCCTACGTTTACACATGTCAGAGGAGAGATTCCACCACATGTTAAGTCAGAGATTGATTTACATTGGCTAGATAAGTTTCCAGTAGTTTTTGCAGGAGACTTACACTCTCATTCTAATACACAACGCAACATTGTATACCCGGGTAGTCCTATGACTACGAGTTTTCATAGATCTAGAGTAGAAACTGGCTACCTGCTTATTGACTCAGACTGGAGTTGGAGTTGGAAGCCTTTTGATCTGCCACAACTTATTCGTAAAACAGTATCTAATCCTGCTGATATGCTTCCTACAGAATACGATCTTACTATTTATGAGTTGGAAGGTAATATCAAGGACTTAAGTAAAGTAGAGCACTCTGACTTACTTGATAAAAAGATTGTTCGTAGGTCTTCAGATACAACACTAATTCTTGATAAAAAATTAACAATTAGTGAAGAGTTAGTTGAATATCTTAGATATATTCAAGAGCTGTCAGATAACGAAATAGAATCAATTTTAGGAGTATTTCATGAGTACCATAAAACTACGCAGACTTGAGTGGTCAAAATGCTTTAGTTTTGGTGTAACTAACTATATTCAGTTAGATGAAGCGCCACTTACACAAATTATTGCACCAAATGGATACGGTAAAAGCTCTATTCCTCTTATAATGGAAGAGTCTTTGTTTAATAAGAATAGTAAAGGAATCAAAAAAGCTGATATTCCTAATCGTCTTTTAGATGGCGGATATGATATTAGACATGTATTTTCTGTAGACTCAGACGAATATGAAGTAATAACTGAGCGCAAAAGTGGCATCAAAATTAAGCTTCTAAAAAACCGAGAAGATATTAGTAGTCATACAGCAACTAATACTTTTAAGCAAATAGAGGAATTAATTGGGTTGGACTTTAAAACTTTCCAACAGTTAGTATATCAATCAACAAGTAGTAGTTTAGAATTTTTGATGGCCACTGATGGCCAGAGAAAAACTTTTCTTGTCAATCTTTTTGACTTGGAGCATTATACGGAATTATTTGAGGTTTTTAAAAGGGCCACTAAATCTTTAACTACTGAAACAAGCTCGTTAGACGGACGCCTAGATACTATCAAAAAGTGGATAGCCAGTAACTCTTCAATGAGTTTGGAGCGTTTCGCTTTTGTTGAAATTCCAGATCGTCCTGATTTCAGTACAGAAATGGGGGATTTAAACTCAGAACTTTCAAATATAAAATCTCGCAATTCTGCGATTCAAAAGAATAATCTATTGAAAAAGCAGCTAGACGAGATTGATATTTATGAGCTTAGATCAGCTGACCTTGTTAAGGAGTCTTATGATGAACTTCAGGGGCAAGTCGGTGAGCTGAAGTCAGCAAAGGCAGCAGCCGATGCCGTACTTAAGAAGCTAAAAGGTCTAGAGGATAAGTGCCCTACATGTCTACAGGATATTGATCGTACATTCTACGAGGATCTTCTAGTAGACAATACTTCTACTTCAGCATATAAGGGCGGGCGTATCAGTCTGCTAGAGTCTGAGATAGAACGAATCAAAAAGAATAATCGTCTATTCGATACGACACAGGAGCAAATTCGTGAATGGGAAGATATTAGTTCCCGTATTGATAGTTCTCTTCCCAATAACAAGCTTAACGCTAATGACATTGAAGAAGAACTATCCAGCATTAAAGAAACGCTGGCAACAGCGGAAGCAGAAATAGCTGCCGCTACAAAAGCGAATAACGAGGCTATGCGCCACAATAGCAAGGTAGATATCTATCTTGAGCAAAATGAAGCATATGCTTTAGAGCTTAAAGAAACTCAAAATGAACTGAATGATTTAGTAGATAAACTTAAGAATTTAGAAGTTCTAAAGAAGGCGTTTGGCACTAATGGTCTTATTGCTTATAAACTAGAGAATCTGGTTAAAGATTTGGAAGTTTATACTAATGAATATCTTGCTGATCTTTCTGAAGGTAGATTTACTCTTGAATTTCGTATATCTAGTGATAAGCTTAATGTTATTGTCACAGATGAAGGTAGAGAGATAAATATTACCGCCCCGTCTAGTGGCGAATTGGCTCGTATCAATATTAGTACCCTTTTGGCTATAAGAAAGCTAATGGTGGGTATTAGTAAAAATACTTTAAATGTTCTATTCTTAGATGAGGTTATTAGCGTTCTCGACGATGATGGCCGAGAAAAGTTAGTAGAAGTTTTACTACAAGAAGAAGGATTAAATACCTTTTTAGTCTCTCATTCATGGACACATCCGTTACTAAATAAGTTAGTCCTAAATAAAGAGGACGGCATTAGCTGGATTGATCGTGGTTAATCCTAGAGCCAAAGGTGCTATAGGAGAAAATAAAGTTAAGGAGTTCTTAGATTCTAGGACTCCTTATACTTTTGAGCGTACTCCGGGATCAGGTAGTGGTAAAATAAAGGGCGATTTACATATACCAGGTTATCGTAATGTATTCTGCATAGAAGTAAAAAACTATGCTGAAAGTCCATTTAATGACAAAATTTTAACAAGCAAAACAAACGATTTCGTACAGTGGTGGACTAAACTTCAGATGCAATCTGGTAGCATGAAACCCCTACTGTTTTTTAGATATAATCGTTCAAAGCTATTTGTAACAACTAGTATTAAACCGACTAATGTTAAAAAGTATATTGACATTCATTGGTTGAATTGCTATACTTTACTTGCAGACGAATGGATAGAGAAAGAACAAATTGTTTGGATACTTTCTTCAGGACAGAAATGAAAAAACGCACAAATGAAGAGTATGTAGAACTACTAAAGCTTTCCAATAAGTTTAAATCCCTACAAGAATATCAAACAGCTACAAAACCGATTCTGCACAAATGTTTAAAGTGTAAATATGAGTGGTCTGTTAGACCACAACAGCTTCTAAGACCTAATAGTGGCTGCCCATCTTGTACTAGTTGGAAAAATAGTCAAGCTAAGGTTAATGAAGTATTAAATAGTGCTGGATTAGAAGCTTTAACTATATATACTGGCTCTTTAGACCCAATCACGTTAAAACATTTAAAGTGTGGTAATGTATGGACTACAAAGTATAGTTATATTCAACAAGGGTCAGGTTGTCCTTCCTGTAATATTGGATTTGGATATAAATCTAAAGATAATCTACCTGAAGTAGCCTTTCTATACGTATTAAATATAATCACATACGATAGTGAGCATTTCTTAAAAGTAGGAATTACTAGTCAGCAGTTAAATAAACGAATTAACAGCATTTCTTCGGAAATAGGTGAACATCTACTTTTGATAAAACCTATTTTAGTAGTTAAAGGCTCTGGTGAAAATATCTTAAAACTTGAGAAAAGTATACACGCCAATAAAGACATAGTCCAATTTCTATCTAAACATAAGTTTGATGGATACACAGAGACTAAAAGATTTGAACATAAGAGTACAATAGAAAATATAATAAAAGGAGATAATAATGTCGAAGTCATTCTCACGTCCTGATAATAGGAAGCCAGAGAACCTACTGATTGTAGACACAATGAATTATGCCTTTAGATTTAAACATACTGGGTCAACAAAATTTGCCCAAGATTTTTTAGGGCAAATTCTATCATTGGCCGCATCTTATGATGCTGGGACCATTATTGCCGCCGCAGATTGGGGTGGGTCCACTTATCGCAAGGAAATCTATCCCGATTATAAGGCAAATCGTAAGGAGCTTGTAGAAAAGCAAACTCCAGAAGAGAAAGAACAATCTCGTCAGTTTTTCAATGAGTACGAACGTACTCTAGAAGTTTTAGACGAACACAAAGACATTAAAGTCTTTAGGTACAAAGGAGTAGAGGCCGATGACATTGCAGCGTATATTTGCTCGCGTTTACATGACTATGGCTTTAATCAAGCTTGGCTTATCAGTTCTGATCGTGACTGGGATCTTCTTATTAACGAGTATGTTTCTCGTTTTTCTTATGTTACTCGAAAAGAGCACACGCTTGACACGTGGGACTATCCGGTTACTCCAGAACAGTACATTTCTTACAAAGTACTTACGGGCGACTCTGGAGATAATATTCCTGGTATTCCTGGTGTTGGCCCTAAGCGTGCCGCAGCTCTTATCGAGCAGTATGGTAGTGCTCTGGATATTCACGACGCTCTGCCTCTGCCTGGGAAGCAAAAATTTATACAAGCACTAAATGAAAGTGCTGGATTAATACCACTAAACTACGAACTAATGGATCTAGTAAGTTTCTGTCAAGAAGCTATTGGGTACGATAATGTTCAAGATATAGGCCGTCGATTGGCTTTTGGAGAATAAAATATATGGTAAGCACACGCGCACAGATTATAACACGACGTACATACAACAGGCCTAAGAATGAGGCTGGGACCGAGTTTGAAACTTGGGCTGAAACAGTAGCCCGAGTTATTGACCACCAAGAGTGGCTTTGGACCCGAGCAGTAAATGGGCGAGAGCTTACAGATGTAGAATACGCAGAACTCTATGATCTAGAACGACTTATGCTTGAGCGTAAAATTTCAATGTCAGGTCGCACACTATGGCTAGGAGGTACTACTGTTGCCAAGCATCGTGAGGCAAGTCAATTTAACTGTAGCTTTACTGAGGTTGAGACTGCATATGACGTAGTTGACTGTCTATGGCTACTACTACAAGGATGTGGAGTAGGATTTAAACCAGTAATTGGAACGCTAAATGGTTTTTCAAAACCCATTCAGAATATCGAAGTAGTTCGCAGTGTACGTACAGAGAAGGGTGGCAAGTCATACAATGAAGAATTCTGGGATGATGAGTCCAAGACATGGACAATCAAAGTTGGTGATAGCGCCGAAGCATGGGCCAAGTCAATTGGAAAGTTACTTGCTGGTAAGTACCCGGCCAGAACACTGGTACTGGACTTCTCGGAACTACGTCCTGCAGGGGAACGACTAAAGGGTTACGGCTGGATTAGCAGTGGTGATCGTGCTATCTCTAAAGCATATGTAGCTATTGCAAAGATTCTAAATGGTCGTGCTGACTCACTACTAACTAGAATGGATATTTTAGATATCGTAAACTGGCTAGGAACAATTCTTAGTTCACGTCGTTCTGCCGAGATCGCACTCTTTGAGTATGGTCAGCCAGAGTGGGAGGAGTTTGCTATAGCGAAGAAGGATTTCTGGCTTTACGATAATGAGCATCGCACACAGTCAAATAACAGTCTAGTTTTTAATGATAAGCCAACATATGCCGAACTAGCAAGTATCTTCCAGCTAATGCAGGATGCTGGTGGTTCAGAGCCGGGCTTTATTAATGCTGTTGAAGCTCGTCGTCGTGCACCTTGGTTTAAGGGATGCAATCCTTGTGTGGAGATTCTACTAGGAAATAAAAGCTTCTGCAACCTAACTGAGATTGACATTGGAAAGTTTAAGGGAGATACAGCTGGACTACACTACGCTGTTCGACTCGCAGCAAGAGCTAATTACCGCCAAACTTGTGTCAACCTTAGAGACGGAATTCTACAAGAAGCTTGGCATCTTAATAACTACTTCCTCAGACTTTGTGGTGTTGGTCTCACCGGTATCGCAAAGCGTCCCGATATGGACTCATATGCATATGAGTACTTAAGCCGTACTGCTACAGCTAGTGCTGTTTCAATGGCTGAAGAGTTTGGTCTTCCTTACCCAAAGAACGTTACTTGTGTTAAGCCAAGTGGAACTCTTTCGAAGATCATGGATACCACTGAGGGCGTGCATAAGCCACTAGGTAAGTACCTTTTCAACAATGTTACATTTAGCAAATATGACCCTATCATTGATAAGCTTCGTGCAGCTAACTATAAAGTTGTGAATCATCCTACGGATGACGACGGTGTACTAGTAACATTTCCAGTAGCGTATGAAGATGTTCCATTTGATAACTTCAATGGAATGGAGGTAAACTTAGAGTCTGCTATTACGCAGCTTGAGCGTTATAAGCTTCTACAGACTAGCTGGACTCAGCAGAATACTTCTGTAACAATTAGCTATGATCCAACAGAAATTGAAGATATTATTAATTGGCTACTAGCTAACTGGGATATCTATGTTGGAGTAAGCTTCTTGTACCGTAATGATCCAACAAAGACTGCTAAAGATCTTGGTTATCTATATCTTCCACAGGAAGTTATCACTAAAGAAACTCATGATAAGTATGTTGCTACTCTACTTCCAGTAGACTTTAACGATACTGAGTCATTTGATGAACTAGACGAACAGGGCTGCTCCATAGGCGCCTGTCCAATTAAGTAAAGAAAAAGCCCCGCTAGAGCAATCTAGCGGGGCTATTTTTATGGTTTAGGTAGTCTATCTTTTATTTCTTTGATAGTAGCTTTCCAAGCGTCATACCCTTGGTGGTATAAAATATCAAGTTGATCTTCTACACTAGGGTATTCCTCTTGTCTACGTAGTACATAATCAACTTCAATTTTGATTTTCATACTTGAGTTACCTCCACATTTTTTTCTTGATAAGGAAAACTTGATAAATATACTTTATAAGTACCTGGTAAGCTGAAACTAAGTTCAGCGCTTCCATCCGTTACTGTATATGAGTTACTATTTGTTATTACTGTAGTAGGTATCGGAAGATTATCTATTGTGGTTCCTGAGATACGTTCGGAGAACGTTGGTCTTGGTGTTACAGTTTGATTTACTATATAAAATTCTGTATCGTTTACTGAATCATGCATTATATAATCACTATAATCATCAATTTGTAGTTGTATAATGTTCTCTGGGCAATCTATTAATTTTAAAATTTGTCCTGATAGTTTATCATAAACTAAGTATTTCATTAACGTTCTTTATCCTTATTTCTTAGCTTCTAAAGCAAGTAATGATCTATTGGCAGTTACTGCTCCTGATCCAGTACCTAATGGAGACACTTTTATTGTGTACGTATATGTTCCTGCGCCCGGAGAGTCAGATAAACTTGAAGAGTTAATTGGCTCTATTGAACCGGCAGTATTAGCCCACACTCTAGCAGTATATAATAACGTAGTTCCCCTATAAAAATTTATATTAAAAAAAGAACCTATTCCAGTAGTTGTCTTTATTTGTATAGAAAATATTACAAATATAGTAGCACCAGTAGTAGTAACACTTAAACTTTGTACTGTAGTTTCTGTAGCATCTGGACAACTTATATTACTAGTCGTAAAAGCGCTACTTGGTACAGTAACAGCATTATTAGCAATTTGAACCGTATTAACACCACTATCAGAAATTTTTAAACTACCGGACACATCCGCAGATAAAGTCACACCGTCTAATATTAGTTTTGTTGCAGTAACGGATCCTAGTACTAATAAATTTCCGTCTATAACTTGAGCAACTACTGTCCACGTAGTACCATTCCAATATTTAGTTGCTGCAAAACCTGCCGTACTACTGCTTATAGTTACTACATCGAGAGTTACTTTAGTAAAGCCTGCTGTAGTAATTGCAGCATCAGCAGCAGCATCAGTCCAAGAAGTTCCTGAAGCATAAAAAGCTTTTGATCCTCTAGTACCTGCTATACCGTCTGCTCCCACAATTTTTGACCAAGTATAATCCGCTTGAACTGTAGTTTCATTTGTGTTTGATTTGTTATATGCTACACCCAACCATTGCCTAGTACCCGCGGAAGTTGTGCTAATATTAGTTATGGTTACACCATTATCAACACTATCACCATATACAATCCAAGTAAAATTACCTTGTGACCCAACATACTCCCACCAAGTATTAAATACTACTGGTAAAGTGGGTGGAGCATGTATATTACCTGGGGAAAAGTTAGCAGTTGCACATCTCCATACTACCCCTTGGTTAATAACTGTGGTACCAACAGTATAACTGCCGGTACTCACATAATCATTAGAATTTTTTATTATTGCATTAAAAGTAGTATTCCCAAAGTCAGATAAACTCTTTCCTGGAGTAGCTAATGTAGAAGTAAAATCTGAGTAATATGTAGTCATTGAACAACCTTATATCTTATCCAATAGTACATAGATGTACTACCTCCTGTGTTTGCATCCGGAACAAATTTATCATTATAACTTTGAGTACCACTTACTGCTAATACAGTATCTGTTAAAGTAGCAGATGCAAGAGTATTAGTAGCTGACCTCCATATTTCTACATAAGTATTAGACATACTAATATCAGTACCATTGGTCCAAGTTAAAATTATTTGGTTATATTTATCAGTAGAGACAATTAAAGTACCGGGATTTTTACCTGGTTCATACCCTACTGCTGTACCAGAATTAGTTGTAGCCGATGTAGTTGATCCTGCTGCTTTACGAATATTAGATAGTGAATAAAAACTGTCATCATATTCTTTAGCAACAATATCTACTAGCCCATCCGGCTGATAATTTACAGATTCAATCCTGAACTTCTTTCCAGGACTACCCCAATTATATCTAGGGTATAGTACTTGTATAACAGTGCCTGCTAATAGTAGCAGCCCATGATACCTAATAGTCATACTAATAGATAAACCAAAGCGTGACTTATTAAGAAAACTATCGGCTAACAATCTAGTATTATAATAATTAGTTATTCCTGCAATAGATAGATTACCTTTCTTTGGTACGTTTCTATCGGCCTTTAAATAATCAGAGTTAAAGAAACTTACATTTCTTGGCTCAAATTTATTTGCAGGATCAGCAAATGCTGCTGTTAATGAGTTAAACGCAGACCTTGTACCCTCATCAGAAAGCTGAATTTTACCAATAATATCATCGGTAGTAATAGTTCTAATATCAGTAGTATCAATTATACCAGCGGCTTCCTCTACATCTAAGTAGTATTTACCTGCTGTGTATCTAAGAATACCGTTGAAATGGTCTAATAAACTATTGATGTTATCAAATAAAGGAACGGAAGTATCTAAAGTTAAATTAGTTTGGTTTTTTGTAACATAACGCTGTGCATGTTCGTCCCAACCAGATAGTCTCCAATAGTTGATGTCATCTGCATCATATAATGAATAACCAGAGTTTTTATTACCATTTTTCCATGTTTGAATTGGGTTACCATCAGCTACGGCTGCAGGTAAAGTAATTGTAGAAGAAGAACCTGTTGCTCCACTTACTTTAGTAAGTGTAATAGTAGTTATTAAACTAACTCCAGAACTTCCAGAGGTAGGCTCAGTAGTTATTACTCCAGCAGTAGTTACTGTAAAAAACTGATAAGATGAGTTATATATAATATCTCCCACTTTCCAAGACTTCCATGAGTTCCATTTATTAGTAAGTTTACCAATATTATTAGTAAAAGTGGTTAAGTACTTATTTGATCCATTGGCAAATACAGTAGATGTTGGTCCTGTAGTAGTACCTTGCCAAATTATATTACCACTAACTATATATGTATACTTATCTCCTACAGATACTGTAGGAAGAGCAGATGATAATATTGTTATATCTGATCTAGTATCACATTTTCTAGCTGCCTCCATCCAAGATGGAAGATCCATATCTTTATAAGGGTTTAGTCCTCTACCATATGTTTTTGAGGTTATATAATCAAGTAACTGTACTGCTGGATTAATACTCACTCTTCCATCCGCATATTTAGGATAAATTCTAACAGCATCTGTAGCTTGTGGTATAAAATCCCAAATAGTATCTATAGTTACAATTCTATTAGTACCATTGTAACCTAAAATTTCAGCTGTTTGTACAAGACTCTTACCTGTTACAGAGTTATACCTTGTTATTTCTATTAAATAATTTTTATAGTAATCATCTACAGAAGAAGCAGAAGTAGGAAGTTTAACAGTATTTTTAGAGGCTAATATTACATTAGATAGTGCAGAGGCCTCACTACTATAGTCAGAATAAGTATATCCAGTTGTAATAGTAGTACTTGTAATTGCACTTCCTACAAATATAGCGTAAGGAAATAAGTTACCGTTACTAACTGGCGTATAATCATTATTTAAAACCTGAAATTTGGCTGTTGTATTAATAGGGTCATTTTCAATTGTTAAACTAGTATTTGTAGTATAATTAATAGCTAGTTTACCCGATGAAGTAGAAAAACTAGTTATATTAGAAGCTATTGTCGCAGCTACAAGTTTTCTATTTGCTGAGTCAGAGTACTCTGCGCCAAATATATTATAATTATATGTGAGCATAGTCCACTTGTTACCAGACGTATCTTTCATATAAAAACTTGTTATAGTTGGTTTACCATTTATGTACCCTAAGTCTGGTGCAGTATCATATATAAATCTAATATTGCTGGTTCCATCTGGGTTCATAAAGGTCCACTTATCAATAATCTGTACTGAACTATCTATCTGTGTATTGGTATCAGTTCTCCATAAAGTAACAGTTTCCCCTAAAGTAAAGTTGTCAGCCGATTCAGTTGTTTGTTTGGCGTCATGTAAATAACTATAATCATAATTATAACAGTCTAATACCTTACCTCTAACAACAAGTTTAATTTCTGGAATTGTTGTATCACCTTCGACTATCTTATATGTACCTACTATATAGGCAGTATCAGCTAGCTTATGGTTTGGTCCCCAATACTCTGAAGTATCATTTCCCGTCCAATAATTTTTTTGTACTCTAAAATTTTTTGCATATGCCACATCACATAATGCTGTTGATGCTTTCTGTCCAGGCTTTCCTGTGAATACATCGAGAGTAAAATTATGTGGCGTTTTTAATGATATAGATTCTCCGTCTATAATCCCATAAGTACTAGCAGTAGATAATGTAGAAGGCGCAAGATACGTATTCGAAAACCACTCACTTATATAATTAAAGTTATATTTATTAAGTGAAATTCCCTCGCCAGTACCAGTATAAAAAGCCCTAGGTAAATTACTAATGGAAGAAGACCCTTTTAGTACTTCACCGCCGTCAGATCGGCCAATACAGCTAAGCTGAATTGAAGCATTTTGATCTGCGGTTCTTACTACTCCAGCAGCTCTAGTATCATAATCAGACTTATCATTACAAATTAAACTTAGGCCATCTATATAAAGGTCATAAATGCCACCAATTTCTCCCTCACTTAATGCTATAGCAGCATATACAGTTGAGCTATCATCATTTAGTGTATCGGCAAAGATTGGAATACCTTCTGCAATTCGTACTCCATAAATAATTGGAATGGCTTTAGCGTTTAACTGAAAATCAAGTACTGTATTTCTATCTTCTGGTACCATTTGCTTTTTAGTTTTTACACTAGCACCAATACCTAGGAATCCTTTTTTGGAACTTACATCTATCTTTTCTACTTGTACAGTATATTTTGATAGTAACTTAATAGATAATTCAGCGTGGTTAAACCCCTTATCATAAGCATACTCGGGTTTAAGTGCTGACTGTGGCTGCGGTATACCATTGGCATCTAAAGCTCTATGAGCAGAATCTGCTGTTATTCTACCTTTTACTTGAGCAAAATCTCCCCAGTGGCTTGATAACCCCCAGGTAACTTTAATTGCTGGCTCAGAATCCTCAAAAGATACATTCTGAATTATACCTTTAAATAGTGGTACAGGATAGCCTACCATTACACCTTCTTGAAAATATGCTCTATAAATATAAACTTCTCTATTAATAAAAGAAGAATAATTTGCATCATTTTTATCAAGTAGAATACTAATAATTTCCTCTGAAGCGAGTTCAAAGGTACAATTGGCTATAGTTCCAGCAGTAAGAGCATCATCAATTTTAGTAACTCTTAACACATTATTCGATCTAAAAGATTGTATATTTACTTTTAAACCACCAACTGTTACTTTATCTCCTTCTCTAAATCCTGCAGATAAAAAATCATCTGTAGAAGTCACTTGAAGATCATATACTCCAGTACTTGGTGAAGTGATAGTTACGTTAGTTATAAGATTTGCACCAAGAGCATTACCATCAAGCACTACACTAGTATTTGATGTAGTAGCTTTTGTTTGTTCTTGTATAGCGCCCACACTTAAAACTTTATTTGCTAAGTATGTTTGAGTGCCATTTGCTACACCTTGTAGATCAGTACTACTATCATCAAAGTTAACATTTATACTAGCATCTGTTAGATAAGTGTAACGCTGATATGCAGTAGATACTAGGCCAGATAGTGAGTCTGGTCTAGATGGTCTTTCGAACTTAATGAGATGAGCATATTGAAATGGCTCATTATTTACTAACATTGTTTTTAATGTAGAATCAAGTGGTCTTTCGGTTATACTCATGGTTGTATTTCTTCCAATGATAAGGAGAATTGATATAGATTATCTGTATCAAGATCGTATTCTAGAGTATCTCCTTTTTGAATTACTCTGAACTTAGGATTGATGAATACAAGTTCAGCTCCTGCCGCTATGTTTCTAGCAATAGGTGGGTGAGTATGAATTCTAAGTCTACCTGTAGTTACTGCTGCCTGATAGGTAGTAGGAGTCTCTATTCTAATTACCTTATAAGCTTTTTTATGGTTTGTATCAGTTGTGTCATTAATAGTAAAAAAGTCACCCAGACTAGGTGTACCTAGTATAGCAGTTGAGGCGCTAGTACTAATATTTATGGCTTTTATATCTATTTTACTAGTTCCTGCTGCTACAGCAGATACTGTATTAATGGTTTTTACTTGGGGCTCTCCTATAAAAGTATAAAAAGTAGAATCTTTGGGAATTCTATGCTGAGGTAAAATAACATAGAAAGGATTAAGTCTTCCACGACGACTTTCAAGAAATGCTCCAATAACATCAAAATCATCACGAGTCATTGGATTATAACTAATATCAAAAGCCCAGTTATGATAAGAAGGAGAAGCAGTCACGCCCCTCCCACTTATTGTTCTAGACACTTGTGTCTGATTATTAGAAGCAAACTTAATTTTAGCAAAACCTGGTCCGGCAGTACCGGAGCTATCACTAGCTCCGGCACTGTTTATTTTATTATTCGGATCTGGTAAAAGATCTGAAAAGCTTGTAAACGTTACCATTAAAGTTTCCCTACACTTGGTCTTGTGTAAACATTAACGTTTACATCTTCCATGAATGTCTTGCCTGAAGCATTAGCAGCTTCTCTAAGCATTTTAATTATATTCCCTTTTTGACTCACAAGAATGTCTTGAACACCGTGTGAGTCTAAAGCGTGTATTGAGACATTAGCATTGATTGGTGCGGCCCCTTGAATATCATTTGCTGGCGTTACTGAGATTGGAGTATCTGGGGTAATAACCTCAGGTCCCTTCTCACCAACAACGAATCCACGGTTTCCATAACCTCTCATAAGATCGCCACCATAGGCGGAGCCTACTGTGCGATAGTTTGAGGCATTTGAGCCCTGTCCTTGTGAACCTCTTAAGTAGCCAGCTTCTCCGCCTGCGTTAGCATTTGGTCCTTTAGCTAGGTCTACTGTATCTCCGCGCTTGCCAATGTTTAGGTTTGTTGGCATAGTTACTGCTTTTGGTGACATAGCGCTTTCATACTGTGTTCCCGCAATGATAGCAATTTGTGCTAATCCCATAGCGCCTATAACACCGGCCACTATTGGACCTGCGATGGGGCCTAACTGACCTAGAGCCATAGCTATTGCTGCGGCAGTACTTACTACTGCTTGTGCCATCATTAATTTCTTTTGAGTATTGAAAGATTTGCGAGCTGTATCATCTTTCTTTTTCTGTAGCTCATTTAACTTAGCAACACTTTGTGCAGATTTACCATCACGCTTTTCTTCTGCTGCTATTTCTTTATCTATATTAGCTATTTTAGCGTCAGAAGTAGCTTTTAATATTGCTGATACTGCTGATATTCCTGCAGATACTATTTGTAATGCTGCTACTGTAATACTACCACCCTCTTGTATAGATTTAAATGAATCTATAAATGATGCACCTATATTTTGTGCTGATTCAGCAATGGCTAAAACTAGCTCACCTTGTGGTCCCAGCTCTTGAAAGCCTACTTTTACCTGCTCAATATATTTACTCATTTCTTCTAGTACTGTAGTTGATACTCCTTCTATAGAAGTTTCGGATCTATTTGATTTTTCTCTGACTTTTTGTCTTTCCTCCATATTAGCAGCTCTAGTCATAAAACTATCTTTTACAAGAGGCCCAGAAGTCATAGCTTCTTCTAATCTAATTGCAGCCGTTTGAGTACCTTTATCTAATGCGTCTTTAAGTGCCTGAGGAACTTTATTTAATGAATCCTCAGTAACTTTGCCCCACTCTGTTACTAATTCTCCCAAGTACCCTTCTTGTACACCAAACCCAAAAACAGTTTCTTTTAACTGATTCCTTAATTTAGTAGCAGCAATAACTGCCGGGTCATCATTAGCACTTTTTGCAGCTTCATTTACAATTTCACCATTAATAAATGTGGCAGCATGCCCAGAATGTTTTGAAGCAGATTCATTAGCTTTTTCACGTGCAATTTTTAAAGCATCTTCTGCGGCTGTTAATTTTTCATTAGTTTTTTCTTTTAAAGCAGCTAAATTTATTTTGTTTGTTTGTAAATCTAATAAAGATTGCTCTCTTTTACCTTTTAATAATAAAAATTCTAAGTCTATTTGAGCTTTTTTAATCTCAGCTTCTGATACTGCTAAGTTATAAGTGTCTTGTGCTGTTTTAATAGCTTTTAGTTGTTGTGTAGCTTCTGTATCAGTAACTCCTTTTTTCTTAGCATTTAAATCTATTTGAGCCTCATATAAACTTCTATTTGATTCTACTTGTGCTTGAATAGATTCAAATATTTTTTGATTATAAGTTAATATATCTTGCTTTTTAGCTATTAAATCATCTTCATCTTTTATAGCAATTTTATTTAACACTTCTAAATCGCTTTGAGATTCTATTAAATTTTGCTGTGATGCATTTTTATTGGCTTCTAGTTCTAATATTTTATTATAATAGTTAACTTGATCTTTTAACCCTTTATTTATGGCTAAATCTCTATCTAGAGTTAGACTTTGTTTCCTGAAAGAATATTCCTTTCTTTGGGCATCCATTCTAGCAGCAGCGTTCTCTTTTATAGTGAGAAGTTCATTTTTTAAAGAATTTCCGCCATCTGATATTATTTCTGTTATTTGCCTTTCTAGTTGTAAGCGCTCTTTATCCGCATCTACTGTAGCTTTCGATAACTCATACTTTTCCTTAGCAACAACTAAATCTTGTTTAGCAGCTGCTGTATTTTTTTCTGCTGCTGTAAACATCTGCATAGAAGATGCTGCAATACTGTTACTAACTGCTGCTGCTCCAGCTTTTAAAGTAGCTTGTGCTTGTTCTGCGTTTTTCCTAGCTCTAGCTAAATCTTCTTCTGATTTTCTTTGATCTTTAGGCTTTATTAATTCTGTTTCTTGAGCACCTAATTGTATTGCTCTTGGTGACCCTGCCTCTCCCTTAGCTATTAATGCAGATTTTTCTTGTCGAATTAATGAAAGTAATGAAGCTTGGGCTAAGTCATCCTGTTCTATATGTTGTTTCTTTAGAATTTCTAATAATGCTTGTTGTGCCTCAATTTCTTGAATAGTTATATTAAGTTTATCTATATCTAATTTAATGAAAGATAGCTTAACTTTTTCTTGGGCTTGTTGTGCAGCTAATACAGCATTTTGAGCATCCATTTGTCTTTTAACATCTGCACCTGTCACTGTACCCTGTCTCTGAATAACAGATAATCTAGCTTGTGCTAAAGTAACTTGTGATTGAGCTAAGATTGTTTGTTGTTGTGCTGAAGCTAATAAGTCTGTATAAGCATCTACTTGTTTAGGAATTTGCTGACCTAAATATTTTTCATATGTAGCCCTCTGTTCTGTGGCTTCTTTAAGTTGATTTTCTAAAGCTACTGTATTTTGTTTCTTACTTTTTGCTTCCTCTAAGTCTCTATTAATTCTATTAATTTGTACCCCTACAGCATTATAAGAGGTTAATGTTGATTGAGCGCCTGCATCTAATGCAGTAGCTATACCTGGTCCAATTTGAGTTATAATCTTTTGGAAACTACCAGTAAAATCTTTTGAAGCCGCACCTTCCCTAGAAGACATTAACTTATTTAGTTCTCCCATAGAGTTACTAAGAGCCTGAAAATTAGTTAAAACATTGTCAAATGGAGTAGTAGGCTTTAGGGACTTCAAAAAATCAACTTGTGCATTTTCAGCGCTTTTTAAAGCTTCCGTAAATTCTGAAAGTTTATCCCGTACAGGTGAGTATTCTGCTTTAACAAGTTTTAAAGCATTAGTTAAAAGTTGAATTTTTTCTCCCTGAGTTTTAGCACCTTTAGCTGCCTCAAAAAATCCTTTAGCTAATTCTGGACTTAATTGATTTAATTCATCAGCAGTTTTAATTGCTTTAATACCTTCTTCGTTCCAACTACCAAGTCCCATAGCTCCTATAGTAAGAGTATTGGAAAATGTATCAATAGCTTTTGAATCAAAAGATACACCAGCGGTTGTTGCTATACTTTCTTTCTTATTAATTTCTTTAATTCTATTTTGGGCTACTTCAGGTATAGCTAACCTTTTTTCAGTTTCTGTCATAGAACCTGCTAAAGGAGTAGTTTTTAGGGATGCTCGTGCTGCGGCTGCTTTAAGCTCATTATCTGCCGCTAACTTGGTTGCCTCACTAACTTTAATATATGCATCTGCTAGCTCTATTAAAGAGTTAATTTTTATTTCTGCTATTCTTGCATACTTTGATCCTTCTTGAATATCGAGACCAGTTACTCTAGTTACTTCTTTTATATGGTCTACTGTACTGTCCAGTACGGCCCCTAAATCTTCTAGCGCTTTTTTCTTTGTTTTTTCTGCTTCCGTAACAAAAAATTTATCATAAAGTAGTTCAGCAGCCGAAGCTAGTAGTGTTAGTATACCAACCCAAGGCAAGATTGTCATAAAAATAGTACCAAGACCTTGCACACTTAATTTTAACCCATATAAAGCTACTTTTGCAGTATTTGCTACTGGAGCTATTAAAGCAAATACGGGTATAGACTTACCCATGGCAGATGCAGTAGCTAACGTAGCTAGTTTAGTTGCATTTAATTCATTTCGATAAGCAACTATACTTTGAATTCCTGCAGTAAATGCCTTTGGTATAGTAGTAAATCCGCCGGCAGCCTCTAATGATGTTGCTGCACGAGCTTGCTTAGTTGTTGCATACTGCGCCGCGGAAGCTCTTTCTGATCTAGCTATATTTGAAAATTGGCGTTTAGCAGCATATGTTTGTGCTGCAGCTAGTTCTTTCTCACTTGCTATTCTTAACTCATTTGCAGCTATTTCTTCCTTAGCTGCAATTATTTTCTTTTGGACTGCTACAGTATTAACGTCCGTAGACGCTGTTAACCTATCAAGATTACCCTGGTACTTTTTAGTTGAGTTATCTAAGGCCTTTAAGCCGGCTTCTTCTTCTTTAGCTGTTAAAGTACCTTTTTCCCTACTTGCTAACATTTCTTTATAGCGTTCTGGCATTTTTTTTGATAAACCTGCTGCAGTAACTACTCCAGCTTCTGCTGTAGATACTTTTACTTTACTTGCCTGTAAAGCGGCATCTGCTGCACTTTTTTGTGCTATCGCTTGTTTATTAAGGGCGGCCGCTGCTGCTGCTGCGGAAACAGCTAAACCATGTAACCAATTTGTTACTTTTTGTCCTATTAAACTACCAAATATTGTTAGTGCACCAGCTAATCCATATGTAGTATCTATCAATAAAGATAAAATACCATTAATAGGCTTAGAGGCAGCAATCCACCCGATAGTTTCATTTGTAAGATTTTGAAATTTAGCAGCTAATTGATCAAATCTATTCATATCTACTTGATCTGATATTCCACCAAACTTTAACTCACCTTCTTTTTTAATAGCTTCTACGAAAGCTTTTCTTTTCTCTAACCCAGTTAAACTACTTGCGCTTTTACCTTGTGCTCTTGCGTAATTTTCAGTAGCTTCTGTTAGTTTGGTCATTAACCCTAGTTCATCTAAAAGCTCTGGCTCTAGTTTAGTAACGCCTTTCATTACTCGATCCATGGAATCGGGTAAATTTCTTCCTAAAGCAATTGATGCATTGGTAGCTACTTTTGTTAACTCAGCTATATCTTTGGCCCCTAAACCTGCTGAGAATCCTTGTGAGGACGCTTTCATAGCGTCAGCTGCACTTATAGAATTTTTAGTTATCTGTAATATACTATCTGATACTAAAGATAGTGTATGACCAGTTCTGCTACCTTGTACAACTAGTCCTTGCATAAGCTGTTGAACTTGGGAAGCATTTCTTAACGCACTAAAGGCGGCACTAACAGCGAAAGCATTGGTAGCTAACGTTGCATACGCTGCTACTAATCCGCCGTTATTGCCGCCCACTGTTTCTAGTAATTTTGACATACTACGTCCAGCATTGTTAGCACTTGCTACTCCGCCATTCATTACATCATTATGTTTTTTACCTGACTTGGCTGCACTTTCTTGAGCTTTACCTACTCGATCTAAGTTTTTTGCAGCCCCCACTAACTTGCCGTCTTTTACCTCAAATTCTACTGTAAATATTCCAGTACCTGATGCCATTTTACTTCTTCTTAACGGAATCCCGCGCTTTTTTCATTTGGTCCGCCGATCTTTTTATAAGAGCAGCATCAAGCCTTACTAAGGCCTCTAGAAAAATTTCTTTCTCTTCAACACTTACTACTTCAATATGTAATGGTAGTGCTGTATAATCTTTACCCATATAGCCTATATCAGGGAAAACTCTATCCCCAAGTCTATTAAATACTTCTATAGCTTGTTGAAGTGGTAGCGGGAAATCCTCATAATCCGGGGGACATTTAGCCTCAGAAGGTTCCTGGCCAAGTTGTTCACACATGGCCAGGTACTTTTCCTTCGTCATTCCTACATCTAGGTTATTCTGCCACTTTTCCAGCCGCTTCCACATTAGTTCCCTTTGGTCCTGCGTGAAAGTTGGCAAGATCAAACACCGTATCGTTTACCCAAGTATCAAACTCTGATGAGTTTGTAACTAGTAGCTTGGCGTTATCCTGCGTATATGGTAGTTCCTTTTCTGCATCTACATTTGAGAGATCAACAAGTACAAAATCCTGTAGAAACTTATACTTGAATCCCTTCCAACCTTTAATAGTAGCCTTAGTGAACTCTGAAATGAACTTCTCTTCATTTAGTTCTTCCACAGGCTTACGTGTGGTCTTATCATACTTAGTAATCAGGCAACGCTTACGTAGCGCCGTTAGTTCTGGACGAGAAAGGTTTACAACCTCTACTTCAAACCCATCATAACCTGGATACTCTACCCATGCTGACTTTGTATCGACCATTAGTTCACTTAAATTCATTTATGCTCCTTTATACTTAATAGTATTTGTTAGTGTGTTAGTATTAAGTCTAAAATCATAGACTCTATTAATTAACTCTTCGAAGTTCAATCTTCTAGTAAATACAGTAGAAAGTAAATTGAATTCCAGGAGAGTATATGGCCCATTATAAATACTTATTATAATAGGTGAACTTGTACTAGTATCTGCTAGTGTATCCACGTTAGCAGAAGTTAAAAATTGTGTTACTGAACCTGATAAAGTTCTTCCTTGCAACACATAAGAATCGGGATACATTATGCCTCCAACAACTGCTTGATTAATTGTTGTATATCCGCTCCAATTTATATCATTTTTTAAGTCGATATGAATTGATGCTATGCTATCTAAAGAGTTACCATCAACTGAAATATTCATTTTATCAATTGATCCATACTTATTTCCAGAAGCATATACTGGAGTAAATGTAGTACCTGGAATTGTTCCCACATACTTACCTAGTTTAGATGCGGCTCCTGAAACGGATACAGTAAGTACAGATTTCATTTCTATATTAAATGTAAGTGTTTCTATGACGCAAGTTGTTAATTTATAAATAACATTATCAGATTGAATATAAATATCAAAATTAGTAATATTACCACTACTATACTCTCTACCTAATGTTAGTACTATTGGTACTGTAGTTATGTTAGCAATGGGCATAGTAAAACTAAAATTAGCTACGTTAGCTTTATTAATTACTGCGTACTCATGCAGGTCAAGCTGACTATGTAAAGTTTTTCTTTTATAGCTTTGCTCATCAAAAGTCTGAGAAGCACTAATGTCTGAATATATATCTATAGAATGCTTATTAGTAGCGACTCCGCTACTATCTAGCTCTACGATAAAGAGTTTTGCGTTCTTTTTAAAGTTGTACATATCTTACACAAAGGGGGAGCAAAATTGCTTCTGCTCCCCCAAATTTCTATAATTATAGAATGGTTGGTCCTTAAAGTCAAGAACTATTTTTTTCTACCTATTAAGCAGGTGCAATACCTACATAACGAATCTTCTTAACTTCATCAGTACCACTAATATTTGAAGGTAAAGCGGTGAAGTTAACTTCAACTGCAATAACATCATCATTATTAATAGCTGGAATTTCAAGATGACACTGTCCCATATCAAATAAGATTCCAGGACCTACTGGGTGAGTACCTGCAGTATTCTTGCCTCCAACAAAGAACTGAAGATTAAAGCTATTTGTAATTGTTGAAGTAGCTGTAACTAGGTTCTTATAAAGATCAATGCTTCCGTTTAGTGCTTCATCTAAATATGTGGTAAATGTACCAGATACTGAGCGAGTACCAGTAACGTGACCTAGTGGCTGGTTAACAACACCTAGTGTCTCTGGAGTCAAGAAGGTCATATTATTGCTAATAGTAATACTTCCGCCAGTAATAGCTAGAGCGTATGTTGTTGCAGTTGGTGACGTGCTTACAGCGTTTAGAGCGGTTAAACGATTACGAATAAGATTATTAGTAATTAGTGCGCCAGAGTTCTTGAATCCGGTAACAATTGCTGCTGAAGCATCAAAAGTATCTACTTCAGTAATTGTCTTACCCATTCCTGACCATGAAAAAGTTGCGATACCATCAATTTCAAAGTTCATTGTTACTTCATTAACTGAACACTCAGCAATCTGATAAATTGTTGTATCACCATCATTTAGATAGCTACCACCAACGATCTGGTTTCCCCCAAGTACGAAGTATAGATCGAATGTACCTAATGTAGTAGTATTTGAACTACCAAAAGTAAAGTCTAACTCTGTAGCATTTGAAGTATAACTTGTTGGCTTAGCCGTGGCTGTAGCAGCAGTTACAGTACCTGAAAAAGTTGTTCCAATATTGATAGTTGCACCACTTGTTGTACAAGTAACTACTGTACCTGAAGTAATTGAACCACCTGTAGCGGCACTTAGTCCTGCTAAAGTTGCTGCATCGCCTACCTTGAATGGAGCTACAGTTGCAGTAAATGCAATTGTTAAAATACCTGCAGCAATAGTAGGAGTACCTGTAATAGCTACGCCTGTAGTTGCTAATGCTGGATCATATGCATTACTATTAACTAGTGAAGCCCATAAAATTTCATCTGTTGAACGCTGCTTGCTACTAACTAGAACGGGGCGGGCATATGAGTCAAAACTCCACTCAGCTGGTGAAAGTGAGTCATTAAACACGCGCTGACCACGGCGGCTCTTACCGGTGGCGTCACTCATTTCATTTAGAGTGATTGTGCTAGCGTTAGTTGATTGAGTAAATGAATACCCATTAAGAACAGGAACTTCCCAAATATTGGTTCCCTGCTTGATATAAACTTTTGTATCTCTACTAAAGAATAGATTTGATGCGCCTGCGGCTACTACCATTATTTATCTCCTAAAGTACTTTATGCGTACTTGACTTGTAGGGTCATTTCTCCTACACCTAATGGTGATAGAGCTCCCTGATCTGTATCTATGTTTGTTATAATAATATCTCTGGTCGTACCAGTGTTACCAGAAGAGTCGACGTACGCCAACCTGCCATTTCTGTCAATAATTATTTCGACATCTTCCAGTAATCTCTCTAAAGCTAAAATAGAGTCTTCTTCATTTACATAAGCTCTTAGAATGACGTTTAGGTATCTATCTTTTAGCCCGCCTCCCTGATGTACAATAGTCTCTGGTCCTGCTACAAGGCATACGCATGGAAACTCCGTGATTTCATCCCAGAAGCGCATACGAGGATATGCCTGATTACCTAAATCTGTTGTATACCCATTAGTTAAACTAATATCTTTAAATTTTTCTGTAAGAGCCTCTACAATAGAGCTTCTACGTGTTCTATTTGCCATTAGGCTCTCCTTGTATAAAATCTGCCTATAGCCATTTCTTGTACAATTTCTCTAATTGACTTATCAACTAGAGCTCTTGGGTCCCTTGCTGGAGTATTCCATGGTTTAGTACCTTTTGTTTTATCAAATACATCATAAGGATCTCTTTTATAATTAAATACTATACTAGGATATCCTTCTTTTGTGCTCTCTATATTAACTATTTCGGCGCTATTAGCAAAACGTCCAGTTCTATATACTAGTCCAGGTATACCCATATTACGAGCTACCTGTTCTGGTAGCTTTCTATTAATTATTTCCTTTAAAGAAGACCAATTTACTTCTGGGGCACTATTTATTTTATCACTAGTTAATTTTATAGTATCTGGTCCATCAACTATAGTACTACCTTGTTTAGGGGTTTTTCCTTTTAAAGTTTTACTCTTTGTAGAAGTACCCCCTTTATCTACCGGCAATTTTTTACTAGTTTTTGCTCCGTATTTTTTGGAAGTATCAAGTAAAGAATTTATTTCTTTATTTATTCTTGGTTTAATAATATTAGGAGCCTCTTTTTTAATAAACTCCTCACCTATTGCTTCAGCTAGTAATTTTGTAACTTCAGCTTCGAATGTAGTACTTTGATTAGTTAATCCAAAACCATCTTCTACACTTAGTGTTGCCATTTTAGTGGATAAAGGATTATACCTTATGGTTGCTTTTAGCTTCTCTATTGCAGCAGTACTAATAGGTATATTTCCAGTGGACTCAAATCTTACTAGCATTTCTGTAGCAAATTGTTCTGCTACAGTAGAAGATTCCATATGTGTCACATCGATAGCTAATTTTTTGCCTGTCTGACTGAATAAGTTTTTAATAATATTTGATACCTTGGATATGCCCGCATCTTGTCTTATTAACTTTATGTGATTAAATATTACCCCATCTCCAGTAATTACTGCTTTAAAGTTTATTGGTGTTCCGCCTATAAATTTATATGAGAATACTTTAGATTTACTATCTCTCGTTAATATAGCATGCATATTAGATAAGTATTCAGTAATTGCTGTAGTTAATTTTTCGTCTTGTTTAACTGTGGGCCTCCAGTTTTTAGTTCGCTGAGCTTTTACTCCCTGATAAACACTGGCTTTAAAAGAGTCTAAATTACCTACAAATGTATGATTTTTTCTGTCACTTACTGTGCTTCTATATTGCTTTAATAATGGAGATCTTTCTATACTATCTAAAGCTGCTACTGCTAAATCATTAGCTATATTAGACATTCTTATACATATGAAGCACTCTCGAAACGTGAGCAGGCCACTTAGACGCGATCCCCACATATCTATTACTATTATCAACAGATACGTTTCCGATTTGCTTTCTTTCTTTGTACTCTTCCTTATAGTAGTGCTGTACTAAATCTAAACAAGCTATTTTTACATCATCTGGAGTAGCACTCCATCCAGCAGTATAAGTTACTTTAACGGAAGCGAACCCTGAATACCAATAATCCCCGTTTATTAAATATATAGAGCCAGTCATAGGATCTGTATAATAATTTGCACTGTCTACTAACACATAGTCAGTATTATATGCTTGTCTAGTATATATAGTAGATATGGCTTTTACGGGCCATTCATTTAACTGGATGGCATTTTGAGTCATATTATTTATATTAAATATTTCTTGTACTGGAGTAGTATAATAATCTATGAAGGAGTGACCACAATAAGATTTAACCATAGAGCTAACAGAATCTATTATAAAACCAATTTCTTCATCGTTATCAGTTTTAGTAAGTTTCTTATATCTTTTATAGTCATCTAATGTTACTAATGCTGTCATAGTATCTCCAAATAAGAAGGGGGCTGCTGGTAGCAGCAACCCCCTCCCCGGTTAATTTAAGAATTAAGAAGTCTGTGTACCTGGGTACTTGATACCAACAACTGCTGGAGCATCTGCAATGATTTCTCTGAAACCTAGACGCTGTGTGGTTGTTAGTACTCTGTACTGGCTTTCAACTAGGTACTGACTTTCTACAGTTAGGCCACGCTGACGTGTGATTAGGAAGTTACGTGTATTAACTGCTAGAGCAGCATAAGTTCCCTGTGCACTGCTGTTTGCGAACTCGTCAGAAACTAGTACTGATGATCCGAAGATCTGACCAACTTCACCGTTCATCTTTGTTGCAATGTTACCTACTAGGTTGAAGTCCTGGAACTCTGAATCCTGTAGTAGATCGAAGTATGCAGTCTGTGAAACAATATAAACAACATCAGTTGGGCGAATACCATACTTACCCATTTTCTTACGAGCAGCTAGTAGTGCTATAGCTGTAATACTGGTTTTATCTGATGTACCTGGTGTTGCCTGATTTATGGTATTTGAGTTAGTGATATAACGAGCAGATGATGTATTACAATAAGTAGTTAGACCACCAAGACCTGTACCAGAAGTAATTGTTGATGAAGTGTACTGTGCGTTCTGTGCAGCAGCAGTAGCAATATAGTTATCTGTATTGGTAGTTCCTGCAGTACCACCGTGACCACCATGAAGAATCATATTCTCAACACCACGAGCGTGCTGACGAATCATTCCCTCACGTAGTAGTGGAAGAATAGGAATGATTGAATCCTCTTCAGTTTCGTTAGCTAGATAAGTCTTAGCTACCATCTTAACTGTACGAAGATCGATTTCTCTTAGTGTGAAGCCAGCAGTACCTGAACCTGTTCCTGAACGCTCATCTAGAGTAGTGGTACCAGCGGCTGGTCCACTACCAATTGAGTTGTTGTTAACAGTAGCGTAGCTTGTGTCTGGCATGATTGGTAGAATCATGCTTGCTGAATTCATTTGGATTTCGCGGAATAGAGGAGCTAGAACTAGCTCTAGCTGGATTTCGCGCTCTAGATTTTGTGAAACTTCACGCTCTAAGCTGTCGCTTGATACAACTACCGATGATAGTGAGTTAATTGCAGATGCCTTTTGTAGTACTTCCTTTGCGTAGGCTGTTTCATATCCCTTTCCGGTGATACGTCCTAGTAGGAATGCATTCTCCATTTCTGGTAGAAGTTCCTTCTTCCAAGAGTCACTGACATCGCCGCGATCAGCAAATATGCGCTTGCTGTTAGCAATAGCCTGTAGTTCTGCTGACTTTTCGTTAATTTCTGTACGTAGGCCCTCTAGCTTGGTATCTAGCTCGGTCTTATCATTAGCAAAACGCTTTTCTAGTTCTGCATATAGTTTTTCTGAGCCGGTTTCTAGAACCTTGGCTACGATCTTATCTTCTGCTGCCTTTGCTTCTGCTGCCTTTGCAACTTCTGCTGCTTCAACAGCCTTTTGTGCTGCTAGAGCATCTGCAACTGCCTTCTGAAGTGTTTCGTTAGTAATTTCGTCCATTTTTAATTTCCTTGACGCCTGTTTAGCGCCCTCTGATGAGCCTCCGGTTTCAGCGGAAGGCTGACCACCTAGAGCATTTTCAAATTGTTTTCTAAAGGTTAGATAATCATCTTGATTATCGAATGATTTAGCTACAGAGAATGTAGCGTCTTGGTTACAAGGTACTGATACTACAGAAACTTCGAGAAGCTCTGCATCTTTGATTATTAGTCCATCTTTTTCTTGATCATAATCTGCATCCTTAATTAAAAAGCCTACAGAGAAGGTAGTTAGAACTCCTTCTTTAACAAGATTATAAACATCTCCAGCACTCTTACTGATAATGCCCTTAATTCTTAGACCTTTACTATCTGTACCCATCTCTACGACCTTACCAATAGGCTTATCATAGTTATGGTTAAATAGAAGAATCGGATTAGCTTTATAGTTATTTAAGCCACCTGATTTATTCCAAGCAGAAGCTAGAATTATATCTGCGGAGCGATCCACTGAAATGGTACTTGCATACCCATCAATTTTAAGCTCCTCATTTCCAGTATCTACTGCTTTGATAGTAGAATCAAATCTAAAGATCTTAGTTACTGGTTTATTAGCACTAAGAGCCCACATTTGACCATCTAAGTTCGGTACGGCTACTGTAGGTTCCTCGTCACCCATTTCGATCTCCTCAGTCTCACCCGAGTCATCTGCATCTAGTTCCCAATCAGCACAAGTTCTTATACTGGTGCAAGTTATATCCCACTTGGTGCAATGTCCAGACTCTGCTGTAACATCTGCCCACTTAGGTGTTAGTGGTAAATCTGATGCTTTAAAAGTAGAGGACTTCAAGCAGTCTAAAATTTTTGGTGAGTTATCATAGTACTCACAGTTTTGGCACTGGCGAACTCTAGCTTCATTTGATGAAACCATCCATTGTTCAGCCATGTAGTTCCAATATGTATCACTAGGTGCGGTAGGGTCCGCTGGGCCTAGGTTAGCTTCTTTAATAGCTACTAAGTGATTAGCTATATTAGCATCAGCATCCTGAGTTACTACAGGACAAGGTGTATCCTCTAGAGATTTTGATGATACTTTTGTTAGTGTAGAGAACTTGTGTCCTACTAAAGTATCTGTCTCTTTACCCTCTTTATAAATTCTAATAAGAGCGGCTGGATCCTCAGCGGATCCTTCAATAGAAAAAGAGCTATTAGGGACTTTTAAACTGCCGTCTCTAACTATACGCTCTATTTTTCCCTTCGCTGTACCACCTGAAGAACCCCATGTTACAAGGTCTCCTACCTTCAGATCTTTTGGACCTGATTTTTCTTCGTCTGTAAACTCTTTAGTATAGTCAAAGCTTTTACCTTCAAGACGATCTAGTGTTGCTGATTTGGCCTTAGCCCATGTCTGACCGGCGTCTCCGCCCCAAAGTGCCCAAGCAACTCTACCATTAGAAGGATAGCCAGGCTCTCCAGGACTAAAGCCCTCGCCTTTCTTATCTACTTCATGTCTGCTAAAAAAGCTATGCATTCTTCGTACTGTACTAGGTGATAGCTCTTCTTTACTCACTAGTTGGTGAGCACGAGCCATACCTACAGCAGTTCCGCCAGCATGTCCTTCTTTTTTCCAGTCTAGTGCTTTTTGAGCTTCTTTAGCCATACCATCAGTAGGAGTTAGATCAATCTCTTCTCCGCCTACTTTAGCCATTATTAATCTCCCTTAGTTTTTTGAACTACTGGTGCGACTTCTGGCTTTTTTGGTTCTTCTTTGACAATATCTACTTCGATACTGTAATTACTAAGATCTCCGATCATATTGATTAATCTTCCCCAAGAACCGATAGTTCTTTTGATTAAAACGAATCTAATAGGGGCGTCCTCTGCGTTTTTATATTCCTCCATAGTCATTACTCCGCCCTTAGACGCAAAGTAATTACCAAGTGTAGAAACTATACTTGTTTTTCTTGTCATTGTTCACTTCCTGTATTGTCTTGAGGCTTACCACCCTGTGAAGGGTCTGCAGCGCTTCCAGCTACATTTTGTGGCACTCTAATATCATTATGGCCCACAAGTGGAAGCCTGCCCATGCCTTCTCTAGCTTCATTAGCAGTTAGAATACCGCCGTTTACTAGTGTAGAGTAAAATGCTGCTTCATCTTTTAGTTCTGGCTGTACTGCGGGAATTCCTGCGACATTTTCTGTTATTTCGAAGCCAAAAAACATTTGGTAAGCAGAGTTCATCTTTTTTATCATAGGTATAATAGTTTCTAAGTAATATAGTCTATGATTTGGCCTAAGATTAGCGTTGTTTCCGCTATCTATTAGAACTGGCGGAACTCCCAATGCTTTTAGAATAATTTTTTCGTTAGAGTCTATGGACGCTGTAAAGTCTAGATCCTTAAAATTAACATTAGATAGGGAATCAACTTCCATACCTCCATCTAGGATCATAGGATTTCGTCCACCAGACTGTGGTCTATAAGACTGCTTCCAGTCTTCTTTCATTCTCTCTTTAATACGAGAACTTAAAGTATCTGGGCTCTTAATTACTAGTCCTGGAACTGCTCCATTTGTGAAGAAGTTATCTTGGAAGTCTCTCATGTTTTTCATGAGTTTCATAGTACGAAGAGCAGGTTTTAGTCTAGAGGCTCCTCTATAGAGAGACCTTGAACTATTATCTTTGATATGAATAATTTCTTCTACTTTAAAGTCTACTGTACCCTGAAATGTATACTTCTCAACATATGTTTTTTGGTCAGAATAAATAATTACTCTATTAGCAGGTAATTGATATAAATAGATACCATCATAGTATATGAAGGCATTTCCATCTAGTATTAGATCCATGAAAATATTGCGTCTAAAAGAGTGCATATCCTGATATGGATTAGGTTGTACATTTAATAATGTATCAACAGTTTTTCTTTTAATACCAGACTGTTTTGGAAAACCTACTTTTTCAAGTCCTATCTTGTAATTTATTTCTGCGGCATCATCAACTACCATGTTGACCGCCCTATTAACTATTTCTAATGTTTCGTAATAGTTAACATATAACTGTTCTGGCTCACTGGTAGGACTCTGGGGCTCCATATAGGAGATCCAGCGCTGACCAGGATTTAATTTCTCAACTAGCCAACTTCCTAGCTTCATATTTCTCCTTTTGGATTCTTACCCAGTTTTTCTGCTTATCAGCAGTCGAAAGCGCAGGATCCTTACCATAGACACTGTGAAGCTTCAAGTGATGCTCATGACATAACGTTACAGTTTGGTGGTAGACTTTATCTTCTTCTTCATGTATAAATTCGTCTCTGATTTTCAAGATGTCGTCTACGGTTTTAACTGTATAACCTTTTGTCTTACACCACTTATTAAACAATGGAGTCATCGTATAATAATGATGAAAGTCAAGAGAGGTTGTTGCCTCACAAATTTCACATTGAGAACCTTTATCATATCTAGACTTTGCCCGATCGCGAACATATTTAATTGGGTCGCGAAGCAGAGTTGTTATTGACATTTTTGTCTCCTTTGTATTTCTGCAATTATATTAGTTTAGTACTCAAAAGTCAAGGTGCAAATTACCCGTGGTACGAAAATAACTTATTGTATTAGAATCCACCAACGCTAATTTTATAGCTATAAAGTGCATACCTAAGAGCATCGGCCATATGGCTTGCTTCATTATGTAGTGGCTTTTCTTTTTGAAGGGTCTCATTAGGATTCCATTGATACTGATCTACTGCATATAATACATGCTTAAGTTCTTGATCGATAATGATTCTATCATTATCTGCTAATGAAGCAACATAACCAATACCATCTAGTACTGATTTCTTAGCATTAGTTGTTGGAATATCATACTCTTGGGCAAAGTCATATCTCTGTTGCTGGTTAGCTGAGTCAATATAAATATAATCTATACCCCATTTATCCATTAGCTTTTTGATATTCTTAGCGTGTCCTGAAGTAACTTCCTCGTTATCTAGGTATTCGTCTAGTATATAAAACTTTTCGTTATCCCAATTGAATGCTATTACGCACATAGCTGTAGGATCTTTAAACCCGAGGTCAAGTCCTGCAAAAACATCACATCTTCTAAAGTCGAGTTCTGGTATAGTTCCAATACAAGAATCCTTAATCTGCCAAATCTTACCTTCGAAGGTGGAAAAATCAGCTTCATATTCCTGACGAAATTCTGCATCAGACATTCCCTTGCGAGCTTCTGCAACATCTTGCTCAGACATGCGTGGGTTATCTTTATAAGTAGCCTTTACTGAGAACCATTGTGGAAATTCATCACTGAACCCGCGGTCAAATAGCCTTGAGAACCAATTATTCTTACCACGAGGTGTAGAAATAAAGAGTGCTTTTGAGTTTGGCTTATCTAGAGTAGGTCTTAGTGACACGTTGAAAGCATCTAAACCATCTGTAAGCGCGGCTTCGTCGAAGATAATAAGATCGTAGGAGCGTCCTACGCAGCTATCAACCTGATTAACCGAACCAATTCTAATTGTGGAGCCATTAGATAGCTCAATAACTCTGTCTTTGGCATTATCTTTAGCAACCTCTAGATTGAATCTCTTAATAAGAGCTCTCTGTAGATCGAATGAAATACTAGAGAGATTATAGTTTGGTGCCATGATTAGCACATTGGAGCCAGGTACTAATGAAACTACCTGGCCCACAACGTTAGCTATATAAGTCTTACCTTGACGGCGAGATAGAGCAGCACACCCAAAGCGATATTTTGGGTTATTTATTCCATTTATAAGAGCTATCTGAGAAGGTAGAGGGTCAACCTCTAATTCTTTTAGATAGTTCGCAATAGGAACCCGCATAAAAGCATTTGGGTATTGTACAATTACATCCGTAGGGATGTCTGCTCTGCTTACTATCATTTTATGCTACCGTAATTACTATAGATGTATTATAGAATCCTAAAGCAGAATTTCCATGACTTAGTACTATAGTGTAGCTTCCAGCTACTGCTGCAGTTGCTCCTGCTTTAATCTGTGTTCCTACTAATTTGAATCTACCACTAGCAGTATCCGTAATACTTACAGATGCACCAGGAAGAATATTTAGTATATTTCCTACTACAGTATCTTGCACACTATTGGCGGGCATAGTAGCATTACTTAGTGTCAATGGCACAGTTTTTAACTTAAATCTACGTTTGCGGCGTTTGCGTCTAATGGCGCCCGCCGCAGCCATTAGGCCGGCACTCATACTCCTGGTGTCATTGGAGTAGAGCTTGAAGCTCTAACTGGTGCTGAGACTGTCTGTGAAGAATTTGGGGTAGTTGCCATTCCTGGTGCCATAACTGTTGGTCCCATATTTGGTGATGTTGCTCTTCCTGAATTCCCAACGGTTGGTGTATTCTCTGATACGCTTGAAATTGATTCTGCGTTATCTACTGGGTAATCGGTCATTTTAAAATCTCCTTATAAAACTTGTTTGTTTGTAGTATTCTATCATCTAGTCCGATAGTACCACCATTTACTTTTCTTGTTAATGCTAAAATACTGCTATTATTCACAATATTAGTCAGCGACCATAGTTTATTTTGATTAAAGAAGAATAGGGCGCTTTCGAAGGCGAACTCAGTAGCTACAGTATCTGGCTCTTTACGAAATAAGATATAATTAGACTTTCCAGTTAGCTGAATAGCGCCTCTTCCTCTGTATTTCCAGCCATCTCCCGAGGCCTCATCTCCATTACCCATTCTACCTGCATATACCCGATTCGCAATTTTCATTGGATTTCTAGCATATTGATTGGCGATTTCTGCCGTCTTGAAGTATTTTGGAAATATTTTTAGAAGACCACTGTCGGAATAATTAAGATTCTCTTCGAATACTTTAAAACCACCTGTTTCGTGATAGCACTGCCCAAAAAAGTGAGCAGCCTGTTCATTTGTAAGCTTAAATAACTTGGCTGCAGCTTTTATGGAATTTGGCCCAAAGTCACCATCTGGGGTAACCCCAGATTTAGCTTGGAGTATTTGTAGTGGGGTCATTAGATGAATCCTCTATAGAAGCTCCATTTTTATTAACAGAGATTCTTCTTTTTACAAGTAAAGCAGTAAAGCCTGTCATAATTACAAGAATCTGTAAATGGGCAGCTAGTGCTAGATAAAATACATAGGTTAAGTTGCTTGCTAGCATCCAGAGTGCGATTCCTGAAAATAGGGTAAATGTCAATGAGCCTCCAAACATCATCCAAATAGCAATATTCTTTCTGCCATTTGTCTCTATATTAAGAATATCAGTAACCATTTGTTAAGTATCCTGTGACACGCTTGGCAATTGCAGAAGTCTTGCTTATTGCTATAGCCTCATTCGCGTCTCCTTCTGAGAATCCCACGGTGATCGTACCTATAGGATAGTTCAGTAAATTAGTTAGTGGGCATTGTATTACCTTATGTAGGTTATACGCTTTAAAATATCTTCTGGACGAAGAATCTACTGGTCCATATAGGACGGTACATTCCGGCTTATCAATTTGTGTCCATATTTTTCGTAGGCTTTCATTCATTGAAGACACGGGCTCATCCCCAGATAGCTCATAAGCATCTGTATAGTATGTTGCTGTTGTCTCTGTAAATGGTATTCCAGTTAGATCATGTCTACCATTATGAAACTGTCTTATGATCACACTGTGAGCACCTAAGTCAGCGTTCAACTGATTTAAACTCTCATTTACAAGCTTTGTGCTTTCCAGTTGCTCTTTGAATCTGCTAGCCTCCTCTGCAGGAGTAACTATCATTTCCTCTAGTGTACTGTAGCTTCTATAGCTTACATAGCCTAAACAAATAATAAGGACTGCCATTAGCGTAGCTACTGGCCTAACTGATAAGGAAGCGACAAGCGATTTAAATCCGTCACTTAGCTCCTTTATCATTGGTGAGAAGTCTCTCCATCAACTGTCCATAGTTTCCTTGGCCAAAGTTAGCAATGTTAACTGTAGGGCCACTGTTTCCACTTTCTTGTTTAAGCTCATCCATGCGGATCTTATGAGCAAACTGAAGTAGTTCTAATAAATCTTTACTAGTATACATTCCTGACTCTTCAGCTTCTTCTAGCTTAGCGTCGATCATTCTATCTAGTACCTGACCCAACTTGTGTCTGTTTCTAAAGCCTCTATCGAGGTAAACTCCGGTTATATAGTCTTTGACGTCCTTACGCTCTAGAAAAGAGATTACCTGATATTCAGGAATCTGAAGCTGGTTGGCTGTTTCCTGTGCCGAACCATATTCAAGATAGGCGTTCGCAATGTCAAGGCATTCTGGTGTAAGTGCAATCTGTGTCATACTCGAATTATACCAGCGGAGCGATTATACGTCAAGATCTTTTTAGGAGCAGTTTCCTTATTGCTTATATGGGTATACAATTTCCCACTCCCCGTTTCCATGCTCCACTAGGGCGGACATTGATTCGACCCAGTCGCCATCGTTCATATAAACGATACCGTCTACTTCCTTTATCTCCGCGTGATGAATGTGCCCGCAGATTACGCCGTCAAATCCCTTCTTTCTAGCATAACTAGTGATGGTTCTCTCGAACTCAAAGATGAAATCGACGGCCTTCTTTACGCGATGCTTGAGCCACTTCGAAAGTGACCAGTATCCGAAGCCCATTCTATGCCTTACCCAATTATAGCGGCTATTAAACGACAATATGAAGTCGTAAGCCTTGTCGCCCAGGAAGCTAATCCAAGGGGCTAATCTCGTGATTCCATCGAAGAGGTCTCCGTGGGTCACGAGATACTTTTTACCATCTACGCCAAGGTGGGTTGCCTGATTGCAGATCTCGATGTTTCCAAAGCTCGCCGCATACTTTATCATGGGGCGTAGAAACTCATCGTGGTTTCCAGCCACATAAACGACTCTAGTACCTCTCTTTGAATGTTTCAGGATTCGACGAAAGACCCCCGTATGTGAATCCTTCCACTTCAGCTTGTTCTGCTGAATCTTCCACGCATCTATAATATCACCCACTAGATATAGCGTATCGCAGGTATTATTCTTTAGAAACTCGTTCAGCTCACGAGCCTTACAATCCCTAGTACCCAGATGCACATCGCTTATAAATATAGTTCTGTATTTCATGAATCTCTCTTTT
>Ga0209189_1000373_pt1 | contig 37810 bp, 52 predicted proteins | sample C_130820_EF_Meta_FD_187308 | JGI IMG/M metagenome (GOLD analysis project Ga0209189, IMG submission 187308) | Freshwater microbial communities from Lake Croche, Canada to study carbon cycling - C_130820_EF_MetaG (SPAdes) (version 3) | ecosystem: Environmental > Aquatic > Freshwater > Lake...
CCTCGATAGTTACTCGGACACGGTTCATTTACGGTACCTCTATGGATCCGTGATTTTCAACTACTTAAAAAGGGTGTCACGGGGTTGCCGAGGTGGTCGGCTCTCTGAATTAGGTCAGACGCTCACACCACCGAAAGATGGCATACTCTCAGATTCTCACGGCTGCGATTGAGACCCAGGTCTATGATGTCCTGCACTCTCTCCTGCTGAAGATTGCTAACGACTATGACCTGGACCACGGTGTGTTGGTCGAGCGTTACCTGATCAGCGGGCGGGAGGGGTCGCCTCCGCCCCAGTACATCTACAAGAGCACGGATGTGGACATCCCCGACGCGCCAGTCAAGGCCCCGCGCAAGGCCAAGGTCCGGGTCTCCAAGAAGGACTCGGACTCGGAGGAGGAGGTGGCCCCCAAGCGCGCGCGCAAGACCAAGGACAAGGCAGGCGCCGAGGACCGCGAGGGCAAGTGCACCTCCCTCACTGCCAAGGGGACGCTGTGCAAGAATAACGCCTTCGGCGGAGGGTGCACCTGCCGAGTGCACACGCCCAAGGATGGAAAGGCGACCAAGGAGCCCAAGGAGAAGAAGAAGGCCAAGGGGGGAAAGAGCAAGAAGGGGGAGCCGGAGCACAGCCACAAGATGGATGAGCTCGCCGCTAGCGACTGCGAGCTCTGCGAGACGCACGGGAACCCGATGCGAGGAGAGCAGGAGTTCGAGCTCGAGGACGAGAAGGAGGTGCTGGCGAAGCTGGAGGACAGCGATAGCGAGGAGGCAGAGGCGGCAGTGGACCGGGAGTACCAGAGCCGAAAGGCCGCAGAGGACGAGGACGAGATGAGCGAGGAGGAGCTGCAGGCGCTCGCGGACGAGCTAGAGGAGGCGGTGGACAGCGGCAGCGAGTACCACCCGGAGTCAGAGGAGGAACTTGACTAGATACTGTTGTGTAACAAATATATTACTTTATTATTATCACGTCGATATATATACACATATACTCACTCATGTTTCATGACATAAACTAATTTCTGTGTACATACTAGATGATCAAGTCTAGTTATTATACTACATCTGCTTATACTGTTCCTCCAGTAGGAGCTGTTTATTCTGTTGGTAATATTGCAAGCTTTATGATGATGATCATTGTTGAATTTACTGTAACAAATATATCAACTGCACCTACATCATTTCATCTAAAGATAGGTAATAGTACATATAATAGTACTGATATAGTAACGAGTGGTTCACCCAATTCTTGGATTGCTAATATTTATGGTGTACCAACAGGTACTTATAAATTTAATACAATGAAATGTGCTGTCGATTATATTAAAAATGGAAGTACTGTATCAACCGCCTATAAAACTATTACAAGGAGTGGAAGTCTTACGCACAAAATAAATTTTCAAATTCTAAATGTCGCACCGGACACTGCATCGGTTGGAAATGCTAATTGGGGTAATCCTTTTGTATATAGGACGACTGTTAATGGTACTCTTGGTGATTATTACAGAGTAAACGCATACTGTATATTACAGGATGTTGATATATATATGTTATGGGTTAATGGATATCATATTAATACGTTTTTGAATCTAAATTTAAATAGAACTATAAATGTATGGAAAGATAATTCTAATAGTACTATTACAGGTAGTAATAATCCTTATAAAGGTCCATTTTACGGAGAGATTTTTTCGATAAACCAAACTAATCAACCATTCTGGATAAATTTTTATATTCCAGCTGATCAAACTTTAGATTCATTTGATTCAACAAATATGAATCCGTCATTATTAAGTTATATAAAATCTAGTGAATATTCAATTTCTATAACTGTTCCATTACCTAATGGAAATGGTACATATACACCTCAAACTTTTACGTCTAATGTGTGTTCACTTTAGATTTATGATTGAAAATTCCTCTGAAATTCTGGGAGTTACACAATTATATCTTTTAGAAACCTTTAATGATAGATCATTTACATATTCACGAATACTCTTAAATTCGTCATAAATAATTTCAAACTCTATAAGAGTATTTGATACCACCAAACGTTGCATTATTTCAGAGGTCACCACTTGATATGTATTCATTATATTTCCAATTTCAGATCGCTTCTGATTATCCTTTTCGCGCTGCTGAATCAGTTTCTTGAATTTTTCTTCGTTTATATCATTCATCATATACTGAATACGCAAATCTTCGTTGTCTGTCCATCTCGGTGTGTAATACGGAAGAACTACAAGTTGTATATGTCCATGATACATTATTATATTCATCGCCTGATGGTTATAAAGTCCAAAACTATTATATTTTCTACGTAAATAAGCTGCATCAGGCATACCACCACATGGAATATCACCAATCTCCCTCTGAACACGCCCGACATTTCGCTGGTAGTCGTAGTAGTGTGGATTGTGAATCCTCCCAACCTCAATTTGACCTGTTCGCCAACTGAAGGCTGTTGCGCACTGTGTACACCACATCTGATCACACCCCTCAATCTTGAAGATGAGCGAGGCACACTTTGGACACGCCTTGGTATCCTTCGCCAGAAGACGAGCAGTCTCGATGCATTCAGGCTTGCACTCGTGCTCATCCTCCTTGGGCTCATGGCAGTCGGGACACGTTCGCTTTTCACAGACGCCACACTTCCACGCAGTGCTCAGAAATCCATTACACCCATTCTGCGAACAGGCCCGGACAAACTTGCGAGCCTCGCGGCGCTGATCTACAGGTGATGCTCGCATCTGATCAATCAGGGCATTTTTCATATTCTTTTCATGTGACAAGAGATGATATGGTATATAGTTCTTATATGCACGCTCCATACGAATCATCATACACTCGAGAACACTCTCTGAACCTATTTCATCTGCAATGACTTGCAACGGGATTCGGGTATCGTTATGAAATGCCACTGTACCCTTCACAATCTCGGCTTCAAGTTCAGTCATCTCACGCGCCAGTCGACGAATAACAACAAGCTTTTCCACCATCGGTTGGGTTCCGGGCATCATACCGCGCTCGCGCTCAAACAATACATCCTCGCGTCTGATTTTATAAGTGGTTTTCACAAACTTTTTGCTCAGACCCGAGCATTCTAGCGCCTCGCGATTCCACGCAGCGCGACACATCATACAGTGCGCATTCTCAGTAGTCATTAAGAGGTAACGCTCTGTGCATTCTGAACACGCCGACTTTTGGCACGTCGGACAGGTCACCTTTGAATGATTAGATTTGTTGTACTTTTCAGTACAGATGTCACAACTCATTTTAGCTTATTATACTAGTGATGTATTTTTTTAAATCTCCTTACGAATCATCTCATCTGCATTTTGCTGATCCTTGTACGCTTTTTCAATATACTCAACGCGCTTCCAAGCATTCTGACACTCCAGAGTATCCTCATACCCCTCGCACAGGAGCTTAGCATGACGGACAGCAGCCTTTACTTGCGCGGGATAGATACGAGGCGCATGGCACATGTTTGGACGAATTCGAATCATCTGTATTTCTAACGGCTAAAATCTTTAAAGTGTTTTGATACTCGTATTCGGATCTGTACAGACCAGTCTCCATCAACATCACATAAAATCTCAAAAGCTCTCTGTGGTTCAGAGGATTTTTAAGATATCTATTCGGATTATATTCATCCCAGTCTTTGTCTTGTAGATATTGTAGTCGTATATATTGAGATGATGTAATGATGGAATATATCAATGCATCATTTAATACCTGAAAAGTTTTCATTCTATATACTATATGAACCATATACTTTTAATATTCATACTACTGTTTATAGTATATACTATATATGACACATCTAAATATTCTCCCATGAATAAATTCATGACAGCTCAAGAGACGAATGCATTTTTGGCAGCTGATAAAGATGGATTTGTCAAAAGTCTTAATCAAATCAATCTGTTTGCACGCAGAGCAACATCCAACGAGGATTATTTAAAGAAAATTTCAAAGTCTGGGAGGGATTTTACAGAAGCTCAAAAGAATTTGATCAATACACTAAGTAAAGGTTCTACATATGCATTAGTTGATAAAACATATGAAGATGGATATCCACATACACGTGAACACGTCATATTTATTTCAGATATGCCAGATTTGTCCACTGTAATACATGAGCAAATGCACATTCAACAACGATCAAATCCTCCAGATCTTGAAGCGATGGGGTATAAACTTGCCGGAAAAAGATCTGATTATCCAAGAGCTAGAATAAATCCAGATGTTGATGATAATATATGGATATCACCTATAACTATAAAACCAATGGTTGCTCAATTTAATTCAGATCGCCCCCTGAATCTGATGGATATAGATGTTCCTAGCCAGTTTGAACATCCATATGAATATTTAGCTTATCTATAATATCTCCGTTGTCTACGGTAATTGCCCCTGGTGTAGGTAGCTTTATGAGTGACTTGCCATATAATAAATAAAAGTAGAGCGTATGTTACAATATTACCTGATGCCATTTATATAACGCGAGATTAAAATAATCCTAGAAATTTTGGTTTCCTATACTGAGACAATGTACGAGCAAACAGAAATAGGAACAGCAAGAATAGAAATATATTCATATATAATTACACAACAATATTGTGGGCTGGTCGCCACACCATAATACTCTCCTTCTGGGGCTCGTCGTCATACTCAAACTTGAGGCGGCCTGAAATGTACCATCCCTCCTCAAATATCAGATACTCAATCTGATCTGGTGACATTCCATCCTCTTTGAGCGCATTGAAGGTGGATTCAATGTCGCGCATATCATCCAGGAAGTATCGCTCTTCGTTATCCTCAATCAAAGACTCTGATACTTCCTGGATAATCTTACCAAAAAACTCTACATACTCAGCCTCTTGCTTCTCCTCGGCCCACTTCTGGCGCTGCTCCCTGCAGCCCCTGTAGTACATTGGCTTGCGGCACATTGGACATCCATCGTTGCACCCCTTCAGTGACCACTTTTTGACACAGGTGGGGCAGACGCCGTGGCCGCAGATGAGCTTGATGCAGATACACTCTTCGAAGCACACAGGGCACTCCATAGTCGTATGTGCTTTGCTGTATAGGCTGCAGTATCTTTTCGCTTTGCAGAGTCTCGCTTCGCCTGCCGGTCGTTGTTCATCTGATTGTTTCTTGAAGACCCAGACCAGGGGAGGGACGGACACCCTTTTTATGTTGGTTATATTCAGGAATGATGATTATATTCATCTTAGCAATTATACTAGTATATAGTTTTTCATTGAATCGACAATCAATGCAGACTAATAAACCACCACCCTTAGCCAACTCTCCACCTATGGGTTGGAATTCATGGGATTGTTTTAGAACAGGTGTAGACGAATACAAGGTGAAGGGTGTTATATATGCACTAGTTAACAAGGGTCTTCATAGACTCGGATACAACTATATAATACTAGATGATGGTTGGATGTATTCAGAAAGAGATGAATATGGTAGATTACAACCCGATCCATTCAAATTTCCATCTGGTATGAAGGCTCTGGCAGATCATATACATGACTATGTAGATCCCAAGACGGGGTGTAATGCTGGTCTAAAGTTTGGTATATATACATCAGTAGGCAGAAAAACATGTGAAGGATATCCAGGAAGCTATGACAATGAATATATAGATGCTCAGACATTTGCGGATTGGGGAGTTGACTATATTAAGATTGATTGGTGTACTTTTAAACATGTATGGTGGCCATTTTGGAACTACAGATACAGATATGAACTCATGTCTGATGCTATACAAGTGACTGAGAGACCAATGGTGATTGCCATGTGTAATTGGGGGTTTGGGAATTCATGGGAGTGGGGGAGAGACATTGCTCATACTTGGAGAATAGCTGGTGATATTGAACCTACACACGAAAGCATTGATTCCATTTTGGAAAAGGGAAAATCACTTGCACGATTCAATAGACCCAATGAATGGAACGATATGGACTGTCTACAGATTGGTAATGGTATACCAGGATATCTAGCCAAGAAGCAGTTTTATTGGTGGTGCCGACTCAAATCACCTCTGATTTTGGGATGTGATATCAGATATCTCAAGTCTTATGATTACAAGATTATAGCAAATAAAAAGTTGATATCAATGAATCAATCTACCGACGAGTGGACTTTGAACGCAGAAGATGACATGCAGCAACTCTCCGATGATGAAAAACCAGAATAACACCTTGTAATATGGAGTCTCTGGATAAAATCTCCTTCTGATAAACCAAGCTCCTATTATTGTTGCAACTATATCGAACAGTGCTAGACCAAATATTCTTACAGAATGGACTCCTGTTCCAGGCTTTCCAAGTATATCTTTAAAGGGACAGCTCATATTATTTTTCAGATATAATAATATGAGCCTCGCCTTGAATACTATCCGCCCCCGCCCAACCGATCGCAATTCACTCTACACAATCAACAAAGGTGAAAATACAATCTATGCCAATAAACCATCAAATGATCTTGTTATGATATCTGTAGTGAGTTTCAAAAGTAAACAACATGCACACCTTATAGCCTCAATGCTAGAGGAATACAAGTTAAAGACTGGTGAATGGCCACCTCTGATTGCAGAGGATGAAAATATGTGGCTACCTACAGCAAACACAGAGCTACGTGAACTAGAGATTCTACAGTGGGACAAGTCGGAACTGGATCAATTTTGCGTTTTGCACATGTTTGATTTAATTACAATTACATCAGTTGATAATAGTATGGATGGCTATAAAATACGAGGTGACACTTACAAATACAACGTACCAGATGAAACATATCACTCTATACTCTTGAACAAATACCAGTTATGATCCACCCCTTACTCTCCATATTGAGTATCCGCCGTTCAATCTTCGCCTTATGTACACTGTCAAAATTGTCACTCTTTGGGCCATAGAGTTGTACAAACTTTTTCTGTTTTGTGAGCTGTATAATCTGTTTTGCAGGATTCGCATCATAGCTAAACTGATATGGTATATATCTAATACCAAGTGGTACTGTTGCGCTGATGTAAAAGATATTACATGATAAATCAGTGCTATGTTCATTGCACCACTGCTCAAACCCACAATTGATAACGACAATATCTACTGGTATAGTATCAACCGTCAGCTTCATCAGACGCTTTGCGCATTTGGACATGTACAATCCATCACGACGAGTCTTGTCATACTTCTTAGTGACTTTGAAAAATGCACTCAAACTACGAATAAACATATCGATATCCGTATCTTCAGTAAATACAATGTCTATGTCTGTGAAACTGTCCAAACCAAGGACTACAACATCACGGACATAGCCACCAAAAATCCAACCCTTAAATGCAAGGGCTAGATCGATAATTTCCATTAATATATGAGTGTTTCTATTTTCTAAGCATCTGGTAACCACGCTGTCTTTGCCAATACAGCCTTGGCATATTTGAGTCCGAGCAGACAATGAATCTGCGCCCACTCGAGCACCTTGGATTCCGGAAATTCTAGACCCATTGGATTTGTATTCACCTCATTAACCATATTATATGATCCCATATCTCCTGCAACATCATTCATATGACTAAACCACATAACATGTTTCATATCCGAGGGATCAAAACTGCTATAAAAGTCCATTACTGATTATACGTCTTATTTTTTTAACCACCTCTGCACATGGAACATACATATCCCTCCTTCTTCTCCATGTGATATCCACCTTTACCAGGCTGCTTGACAATCAGGTATGTTACAATCACTGCAAGTGCAATGTAGATCATAGTCTGCTGATCCATTTACTCTTCGTCAAGAGAATAATCTGAGTCAACTACAGTCTCATCACCAGATACTGAGACCTCATCATCATCTGATGGAACATAATCAGAGTCAGATTCGTACTTGACAAATCCTTCTGGAACCTTGAGAAATCCAATCTCAGTCTCTTCATCCTCACCCATATATTCAGTAATGGAATCATCCTCAACCTCGTACGTCTGATCTTCATACTTGTATATTACCCTCCCATGATCCTTATCCTCTGTCGGGCTGAGATACTGAATAGTCATGACTGGACCAGTCTGCTCAACAACCTTGGCCAGAAGAGACTTGTTTTTTCCAGATGGAAGCTCAGTCCAGACCTTGACAAGCATATATACTGATAGTAAAATTTCTTTTAAATAAAATAACGCGTTATACTATATGTCAAACTACAACAGACTTGAGATGGCGAATGCACTCGTCGATATGGCTAGGGTTCACACTCATAATGGGAATTGGCCTTCTCCTACCAAGTTTCTTGCCGGTGGTGTAAATGGCAAAGTGTTTGAAACCAACAATGGCAAGCTTGTAAAGATTATATATGGTAAAGCTCCTCAAGAATTTACAAGCCTGCACAAGCTGCAGGGAACTGGTCTAGTTCCTGGCTTTAACAAGTCGCATTCGGCTGTGATACCACTAGACGATGAGTTGAGTCAGGTTATTGGTGAGACGCTCTTTCCAGAAGCGCCAAAAAGGAGCAAGCATCTCACAATATTTATAATGAATAAGGTTGGTGGAAATAGTAGTATGACACTACACAAGTATATGACCACATATACACATATGTACGATTCTTCCCAGATTACTGACCTGATAAAAAGGGCTCTACAGACTCTCCATTCCAAAGGAATTTCCCATGGCGATCTGCACGCGGGGAATATAATTGTAACAGTTCGGCCATCAGATGGTAGAATAGACAGTCTATGGATTATAGACTTTGGCCGGAGCAGACGGATCCAACCGGGTAAGACTGAACGAAACATGATTTCAAAGAGACCGCCAGAAACAATGTACGGAAATATCCCACTCAGAAGATACAGCACTGGATATCACCGCGCAAATACAGACATGGCTCGAATGTACTATGGAGTCTAAGCATCCAAAGTAGCAACAAGTTCACCATGCTCGTTGTACATTACAATTGCGCGCCGAATCCAAACCTCCTCGCCAATTAAATTTCTGGAATGCAGCGATCGAAGACTCTGTATAATCAGATGTTCAGGTGGAAGATCTTCCTCCTCATCATAATGAACAGTTACATTCATTCGTTCCTTGACATCTGCACGACACATCGGACAGCGATCATCGTGTTCCAACCACTTGTATATACATGATGCATGATACCAATGATCACAACTCAGCCTGGATGAATCATCGCCTATGCCAACCTTGTCAAGACAGATGGAGCATGTGTGCGCGTGGGACCAACAGCGGTCAATGCCTCGAATCGGCGCATTCTTGCACCTATGACCGCTGTTTGTCTTTGCTTTGCACATTATTTTAATAGCAAATTAAATGTTTATATATAGTATCATGGATATATGGGTAGAACAATTAGGACACAGAATTAAAACGTATCAGTATATAGATGCTCTTAGCCAACTTCAATCACTGACAGCACAAGAACATGAGGCTCTCAGGATAGCGAGCCCGAGTTTATATAGATATTTGCATACTCTTGCATCATCGATTGAACATTCACTACGCACTGAAAAAGTTTACGATGAGATGAGCTTTGTAAAATTTAAAGAGGCGTATGATGAAGCCAGAAGAGCAAACGAGGCCATAAGAGCAAACGAGACCAGAAGAGCAGAAGAGGCCAGAAGAGCAAACGAGGCCAGAAGAGCAGAAGAGGTCAGAAGAGCGGAAGAGTCTAGAAGAGCGGAAGAGTCTAGAAGAGCAAACGAGGCCAGAAGAGCAGAAGAGGCCATAAGAGCAGAAGAGGTCAGAAGAGCAGAAAAGGCGAGAAGAGCCAGAAATAAAATTGATCGACAAGCGGCAGCGAATAGAAGAGGTGCTGAAAGAGCTGCAGCTGGATATAAACGCAACTTAACAGCTCAAGAGAAACGAGATGCTCAAGCAGCTGCAAAGGCTGCTGAAAGGATAGACGCACTGGATAAAGAGGCTGAAAAGGCTGCCGAGCGTCGACTAATGAAGCAAGGGTTTAGTGATGAATACAATAGGTTATATACAGGATTGAACAAAAAGGATAAAATTATTCGATTAGCGCGTGAATGGTTGAACATCAAACTAAATGGTAAGAGTGCCAAACAAATGAGAGTTCTGTTACACCCAGATCGGGAGAGAAACAATGTGAGGCAATTAAAAAAGACTATTTTAAGTGGAAAAATAAATTTTAATTAGCATTTCCACCTGTTCCCACACGCCTTACACGTGACATATGTCGTCATCGGCTCATCGGCTGAGCGCGTTTGCAGTTGGTAGTAGTCCGTCTTCTTCGAACCACATTTTCGGCACTTGAACTGGCCCTCGTAATCGTCATTATCCGCCTTGTTCTTTTCGATGATGAGCTCTCTGGCGCGGAGCTTGTACTGCGACGCGGCGTACAGGCCATTAGGCTCTAGAACCTCGGGTCCAACACTATAGATATTCTTAGGAACCTTCCCAGTTCTGTAGTCATCTACAAGATTTGGATTACGTTTGAAATTATTCATAAGACCTAGTGCAATCGATTTGTAAAAACACACAAATTGCTTGCACTCGAATGTGGTTGCGATTCCTGCGATGCGCGCATGTCTCAGGCTCTTGTTGAGGATGCATTTTTCGAGGTTGCCAGCAAAGACGCCATCTGGAAATAGAACCTTGAACTGGTTACGGACGTGGTTGCGAAGAGCCATTTGCCCAACTTCAGGCTCCATGGACCTGTGTTCCTAGGATACCCACTTTTTAATGAGAAGGTAGAGTATGAATAGTAGTATCAGAGTTATTATAAAATTTGGACTTGATTCTGCTATGTAATTAGACACAGGAGCAATTTTAAATATTCGAATGCGCCGAGCTGCAAACGATGATACAACAATCTGTCCATCACATACCATAAGACCCTGACCTATGATTGGAAGGGGGTATTGTACGCCTGATTTAGTATACATAAGTGATAGGTTTTGAATAACTTTTCCAGTTGTTTTATCAAGTGCCCAAGCATTTGATTGAGTTGGTGAATTTTTACTATATGTTGTGCAATATACTACATTACCTGCTATAATCGGAGCACTCATATATCTACCAAATTCTGTCCTTAACTGGTCAGAATTATCTTGTGTATATGTAGTTTCATCGTCATATAATTGTGTTTGCCACTGAAAATTTAAAGTTCCAGTTGGATTGAATTTTGTTGCAATTATTCCACTCACAGCAACTTCACCTATTCCTGTTGTTGGGGTAGGTGCGTCATAATAATATGTTTTAGGAACATTTACAAATTGTAAATTAATATCTTGAGGAACATTATTTGCTGTTAAATAATTTATATAATCACTTTTCTTTTGATGATATCCCATATGATCATGAGTAAATCCATCTTTATCCACTCCTGTTGCTGTATCAATAACACTTGACGTTAAATCAATTCCAAAATAGCTTGTTATATAAAACATACGCGACACTGAATCATATGCACCCATATTTATGAAATGACTCCCTCCACCGGGTGGTCCAAACAAGTAACTTGCTATAGGTTTCATAGTATTCGCGTTCAGTATGACTAAAACTCCACTTTTATTTTGAGCGGTTACGACAGTCAGAGATGGACTCACCTTTATAACATTTGGTGTGGAACCAAAATCATAATCTCCGACAGCTTTCAAATTATACCAAATAGCAACATTACTTTGTTCACGTCTTTTTTCCTGATATGGTAAATGATGACTAAATTTATACAATAGCATTTCAAGATCTATCTTACATATTGCATTTGCAATACCTCCATATTCAACAACTGGAATATGTGAACTAATATGGGTCATAAGAGGTGCTTGAACATTATTATTATCAGCATTACCAGTTGCTATATAGGCATATCCGCCATATATAGTTGGACCCCCCTGTCCCCATATAGTAGCACCACCATATCCCCACCACGTTTCATATACTACCGGGAATGAAAACGCATCATCCTCACATGCTGGATAATTCTCACTTGGTCCAATCCATGGTGCCCACTGCTCCAATCCCGCTAGACATTCCTGTGCTGCGTTAGAAACCCATTTACCTTTTATAGATCCGGTTGCCTTATCTATAAAAGTTATAGATCCTTGACGATTGCCAGCATCCTCTCCACCATTTGTACATACAAGTATATATGTTTTATATACATTTAATGCGCTATACACAATGTTTATACACAAATCAAAAAAACGATCTGATTGCCATACAAGTTGAGGTGTTGTTAATATATTTGAAAATTTCATAACAATGCCATTATAGATTGTATATAGATTTTTAGTCTCATCTATATACATACTTGATATAGTTGGACCCTCAAAAAAATTATCTGGACCTTGTACACAATCAAGTTGTACTTTAGTCTGATTTACTAGAGTTGAAGGTTTTATAGTTATTGGATTAATTGTTGTATCTTTTGACTGAATATATATGTCACCATTCTTGATTGCCCAAATTATATAACCATCAAGATATAATGGTTGACCAAATGAAGGAGCTAGTGGTGTAGGAATATCTACAGAAGTCAGTGTAGCACCAGTCAATGATTGGACGCTCAGTACTTTTTCTTTTGTGTTGTTGTTGTTATTTCCAACATCATATCCGTGTCTGAGATAGTTGTTCATAATATTATATTATATAATAATAGAAGATGAATATTCATGTCGATACAGCGTCTCAGCTCTCAACCAACTACAGTCAGACTGTGGTGAATAAAAATAATGGAAACCCATTCGATGTAACCATCCGTTTACAAAAACCACACGATGGCATCACGAAGATTGCCCTGAAAAATGCTCAAATTCCAATTGGGTTCTACAACATCAGAAGTCCATATAATACTCTTACTATAGGTAGTACTATATATACTATATCTCCTGGTAATTACAACTCTGTAACTCTGCTTTCAGCCCTCAACTCTGCCACAAGTCTTGTTGGTTCATGGAACTATATAGCATCCACGAATCAAGTCCAGTTCAGTTCAACATCTGGAACTGTAACACTAGTAGTACCATCTGGTGCCACACTAGCAACACTGCTCGGATTTACAGCCACTCAGACACTTACTGGTACTACTCTAGTATCCACAAATGCTTACATTATAAACTTTGATACATATATCAATATATACTTTGATAACATAGGTAGACCATCACTTGAACCATCCAAATGTACTTTTAAAATTCCCATCAATGTAAATAATGGGTCAATACTTCAGTGGTCAGAGAATAATCAGGATGATCAGTATATTTCCGTACGTGATAACGAATCGATCGATCGTCTTGTCATAGCTGTATACGATAGATTTGGTAATCTGATAAATAACAACGGACTTGATTGGTCTTTTACATTACAGGTTACTTCATCAAACTAAGCCTGCGCCTCTGTCCAAAAGAGATTCAGTGAATATGAAGCCAGGGCAGGGAAACCAGTAGGTACTTGTATATATACTAATAGTGTATCTGGACCATCTGGAAAGAATTGATTACCGCCTATCACACCATTACAAATCTCCTTCAGATTGGATAGATCCAGCGTGTTCTGTCCATTGTTACTGATGGTTGAGAATACTCGTTCACCAGTGCCTACAATATATGTCGACCCGGACAAATTTGTAGCCACTTGTGCAAAACTGGGCTGAGAACCAAGAGCTGGTGTATTGATAGATGTCCAAACCCACGAGGCTGGATTGATGAAACTCGGATTCAGGATACCAGAAATGACCATACTTCCTGTAGATCCAGAACCGCTTGTCTGTGCGTTTGTAGATCCACAAAATACATCCAATCTCTGGAGCAACAGCTGAGCACGATTCAGAAGATCTCTCGTTCCTATGTCACCTGTAATACCGTTGGACACAGTTGGTGAGAGACGCAGAAGAAACAAAGGGAGAGTTGTTCCAGTCGGAATTGCACTGACACTATTAATCTGGTAATTGAAAAAGTATCCGCGGTCAGTATCAAACATACCATCCATAAGGAATGCAGACCCCCAATGTGTTAGACTTGGTGAACACGTACAACTAATCAGATTGACTGGAGCGCCAGAGCTATGTGAAACTGTACTCTGCCCCGTAAAGTTTTGTAGTGTATCAATAACATTATATGATAGTGTCGCACTACGAGTCAAGCCAGTGAATCCGTTTGAAGTCTTACCAGTATATGATATGAATTCATCATCAACTAGAAGTACACCCTTATCTGGCCAATAGGTTGTTGTGTCATTAATTACAAGAGTGGCTGGCGTCGTGGTATCCAAAGGAGTTGCGAGTGTACTTGTTGCTACAACCGTTTCATTTGTGACTTCATATCGTACAGGCATATTTCCAGTTCTCATATATGCTTCATCATTCGTATTGTTATTTCTGAATCTATGAACATAGACCCAATTTCCATCACCACCTCGAATCATAAAATCTATAAATCCAGCACCGTACCACGAATACTGGATACCAATCATTTGCATCTTAGTCAAGTCGACTTTGTAGCCACTGGGTCCAGTCCCATCAATTGTATCCCTATTGAATTGATTCTGAGGAACTCTCAGTTCCTTAATTTTGCACGCCTTTACTGGCGCCGCAGATGATATACTTGATGCACCCCTGTATGGTGGAGTAAATGTGAGAGACGTCTGCGATGATATACCAGTTACAGTATGAGTCATACCTCTGAATGTGATTCTGTCACCAACCTTGAGCTGATCCTGGAAGCGAGTCAAACTCCCAACCAGTGTCTGCGTACCCGTTGCAGGCCCTGCAGAACTTGTATTTGTGTATACAAGACCCGAAATCTGAAAGGTTGATGAGCGCTTCACAACCCAGAGTGTCTGACCATCCCATTCCCAGAAAACCCCATTCTGATCATCAAAGCATCCAGCTCTTACGCACGCGCCACTCCATTTTGACATGACAAACCGAGGCTGGTCTCCAAGGACAGCTGTAGTTGCTCCGAGAGTCTGGGTCGCTAGAACCGTAAATTGTGTATCGCCTAGTACAGTATTGATAATATATGACCCATTGTATCCAGAAGTTGTCACATTTCTAATCTGAACTGTCGCACCAGCCTGTGGAGCACCATGAGGAACGTCGGTAGTCACAGTTATTGTAGATCCTACACTTAAACCAGTCGATGTGAGAGCTGTAATATCATTATTTGGACAAAAGAGGGTTCCAGATGAAAACAAAAGACCCTTGCCAGACTGATATCTGAAAACCTTTTTGGATTGACGAGTAATACTAGCACCATATGTAGCTATATTAGGACTCAATAAAACACCGCCATCATATGGTCTGTGATTTACATATGAGAATGGTAGTATATATATACTAGCACCAGTTGCCGTTCCAGTTGACCCTCCTGCAGCAGCAGCGTAATAGAATGTATTGTTTACTACATTTGTAATGAAAAAATTACCATTACACTGTGCTATACTCGATCCTGTAACTACAATAGGCATACCTCCGAGAAGACCACAGCGCTCGAACGTTGTCACAGTTACAAGTCCAGATGTGTTATAGTTTATAGTATTTACCTGAATTTTGGCGTTTGAATTATTATATATTGAACCTCTTCTGATTCCTGTATAACTCTGGTATACTGATCCCGCTGCTACTAGACCGCGCGCTTGATATGTAAACTGATTGGAAGCTGGTGTAGCCGTTGTGATGATTGCAAACTCTTCGGCTCGTTTATATGTGAAATCGGCATTTCCAAGACCATACACATTAATTATTCCACCAGTTGCAGGAAGCCAGATGAGAAAATAGAGAGTTACATTAGACATGGTTGTTGGACTTTGAGACGAGTACTGAACAGTGAATGTTGTTGCAGAATCTATCGATTTCACAGTCACCGCGCCAGTCATAGATGTACCAAATACATACATACCAACCGTTATACCAGTTGTACTCGAGACTGTAAACTGAAAGGTTGTCGAAGTTGCGCCAGGAGATCCTGAGACACTGGCAATAGTGACATTGGGAGTATATGTAACAGTCATTACACTCGGAGTTGCCCCATTAGATGTGATTGCCGATATGGTAAGATCAGTACCGGGAGTTTCATAAAACGATGGTGTTTTTCGTATTTCACTATATGCTTGCCATTTGGTAGACTGTAGACCATACTCAAAGTCGGCATCTATGAGTGACTGACCAAGTGATACACGTTGTCTCTCTATTGCATCTGTTCCAAAATCGTATGGACGTGTCACAAGCGCAGACTGATATTTATCACCTATAGTTCCATTAATATTCATTTAGTATATACTTAGAAAATAACACTGTATATATATTAATGTATCCAATTGTCTCATGCACGATGAGCGCCCATGTTGTCCGTACGGAGCCTTCGGGCTCCTGGTGTGCCGTATGTGACCAATGACTGTATATGTTGCGCAGAACGCAAAATGATTAAGAAACTCGAGTTGCAAGCATCCCGCGAAGGAATCAGACGAGACAAGTTTGCAACTTGGGTTCATAGAAAATATGGTGATATGGTTGTATGGAGAAATCTAGCAGATGGGAGTCCTGGTCTCAGTCTGCCATGTGTTATATGTAGAAAAGCAATCGAATCCAAGGGGATTCAATGGCGCGCACACTTAGGACCAACATGGTATACACATCAAACTGCACCAAAATCAAGACCAACGCATAAACAGATTACGATGTTGGGTTTTGCTTCCTCTTAATCCCGAGCGACTTTTCCAATGATGATTCTGCTCGCTTCAGTGGTTTTTCTCGTTTCAGTTTGAGTTCACCTGTATTGGGAACAGACTTTTGAACAGTCGTCTGTATACTTTCTGTGAGACATACAATGTGCATTTCATTTGGTAGATTAATCATTGGTGGATCTGCACCACCCCTAAACTCCTCTATACTCATAGTTCCCCCAAATACGCTGAGACACTGACGCTTTGGAGCAACTCTGCAGGGACCAAGTATTTCATATACATGTTTGCGCATGAGCGTAATAAATTGCTGATACTCACCGTACCTTGGTCCTGCGCGATCTATATTATACGCCTTCATACAAGGCCATGAACAAAAGTGACCCATGGTTTTAAACTGCTTGCGACGATCATCATATTTAAAAGGGATATGAAGATCTGGACCTTCGAATGGGTGGCAACACCACCAACACCATACCATACAGAGGTGGAAGATTGTTTCTTTAATTACACAACAATATCCCATTCGATTCCATTCCTTACTATATTATATTCGTGCGTCTTATTCGTGTCGTGGCCGTAATATGTCACCCGCGCGGTCGTATGATCCTTGTTCATCACGTACATGGTCCATCGACCGTTCGAGTTAGGGTTGTTTCCCTTGGCGTCAATAATCACATCAACTGACGGAGTCTGTCGCATCAGTGCTGGATAGGACCCGCCGTGCCATTTGAATGTAAAGCGTCTCTTCTTGCCCTTCACTGCAACTTGTTCCCGCCCGAATCGCTTGACAACCTGCTTGAACCCGAGTCTGTTCGGCGGAACCTTGAAAGCCAGGCGCGTATCAATATTCATGTAGCTGATAATCAGAAAGACCAGGTCATCGGGGAGTTTCTGCCAAATGGTGTCCATTGCTTTGCTTATTCTTGAAGGACATGACCAGTGCACTGCCAGCACACGCTTTTTACACACACTCAAGCCTTTACTCTTTTAGGGCTCCGTGAGTTTAACTATCTACTTTCTTAATCCTTACATGAAATCCATCAGGGCTCCTACCTGTCCATTGCTTATCAATTGAATTATATGATATGATATAAAATCCTATATACTGCTGACTTAGTTCTAGGTCGTCGATGCAGTGCAATGTTGGGATGGGAAATTCGGCTACTTTGTCTTCTGTTAGTTTATCATCATGTGTAATATAGATAGTCTTTCTAGACTCCCCGACCGGATCCATGGCACCTATTGACCAGCATTTACGCCCGTCAGCAATAACACAAACGTTCATTTTGTAATTATTTATCGCCCAGTAGGTTTAAGTCACAATGTGACACAGTGTGTGTGGGGCTAAATAATATACATATTCTACTTGATTTCTGTATATCAACTTTCCATTGCGATTTTTAATTTGGCAAAATGATCCACCAAACATTGGAGTCCACATAAGTGGTTTAATTTTCAAGTCAAACATCGGAAGACGGTTACGCAGCGGTTTGAGTCCAAATGCTCTGCGTGTATCAATATTCAGGTAACTGATAATCAGAAAGGCCAGGTCATCGGGAAGGTTCTGCCAGATTGGGTCCAGGGGCTCCATTTTTCTTACTCTTTGAGGTCTTATTATGTTTAACACGGTTGCGACAATTATCACATGTGTAATATATTGTGGAACTACCTTCACGAGGATCATCATATATAATATCTTGCACATAACATTCACAAGTAACCATTTTTTCTTACTCTTTCAGAGCTAGATTTTTTTATATGCGATATATAAATGGAGACACACATGAAGCTCATGAGAGAAGCCCTCAAGAAGTGGAAGCAGATGCGTAAATATGACTATGAGTGGAACGAGTCAGAGCCAGGGTCCAAGCGGGACAGAGAACTTGCAAAAAAATTTAAGCGTGCAGCTACAGCATACCATCACTTTCTAAATAAGCTTGATGCTTGGGAGTACAAGCACAGAATAGGAAACAATGGCGAACAGTACAATAGACGCCATGGAGGTGAGTACTGGAGATATCACCCAGAGGTTGGAAATTGGTCTGCGTGGTAAATGCTCTTTGCGCCCTTTTATACAAGTTCTGCTATATCCTCAAGTACAGGTTCTTTGACCCATTGATACTCCTTCGGAACCTTCGATGGCCATATATACCCATAATTCTTGTACGACCCAACTTCAAATGAATAAAACGAAGGATCTTTCCTGTTGAGAGATGCTCGATGTGACTGAATCAGGGGATCCCATCCCCACCATGGCGGAAACCGCGGATATTTGCAGTGCGGCAATTTCGCCATGGTGTTATTATACCCCCTAGAGACCCATTCATCAATCATCACATTTGTGTACTTGGCCAGTGCACATGTATACCCTTCCCAGGCGCGAGACGCAGGATGATTGCGCCAGCCCTTTGTGATCCCCTTCAGTGCCCTCCATATTTGGTAGGCTTCGACGCGCTGTTTTCCGAGGCGGCGATAATCAAGTGACCGCGCACACTCTTCTAGATTAGATGATGTTACAAATGTATTCACCATTAGGCGTCAACAATCTGCAGATAACCATTCAGGTGCGGCTTTGATTCTATGATGCTATTGAGCAGACGTTGAGCATATTCAATAGTGCTAGCATACCAAGGTTCATACATACTATCAGTGGTGTGAGTAATGTAATACGCCATTTGCCCATTCTTGAAGTCCGTCTACTTAGGTTATAAAGTTTCACCCTTTTCAGCAGCAATCCAATATTTTCCAACCTCGCCACAAAGCTCCTCACACTCTCGCATTTCTAGAACAGATACATTATATACATCACCTGTTAAGAGGCTGATACGACCATATAGACTACACTTCTGTGTCCTCAAATAGTGTTTGCAGGTTTTGCAAGTTCGAATAGAGGAAACCTTCTGAAGAGGCTGAAACAGTACGCGAGTAGTTGCCATTACTATATATTAGCCCATTGCCTTTATAAATATAAAATTGAGTGTTGCGCCTGTGCCAGCAGAATTGGCTTAAGGAGTCTCCCAGCTTTCTTCCTATGCTGAGTATCGATGTCGGAATAAAGAATCTAGCGATGTGCGTGATGACACCCGAAAAAAAGATTCGATTCTGGGAGGTTGATGGTATACCACCATTGCACAATGATGGGTTATTCCCATGTATGAAGAAACATCTCGATGAGCGCCTAGTACATTTTACAGATGTCACCCGCGTCCTTATTGAAAAGCAGCCAGACAAGAACAAGGGGATCAAGTCTATTGAGCATTTTCTGCACACCTACTTTCTGTGTCACGACAAGGAGGTTGTTATATGGGATGCGCGCCACAAGATTCCTGATGTTGTTGGTCCTGGGAGGGCTCAATATGTGAAGCGCAAAAAGGCTTCGGTTGATCGGTGTCGTGTGTTTCTGCAGGAGGATAATGAGGAGTGGCTCGAGCAATTTGACAAATCAAAGAAGAAGGATGATTTGGCAGATACTGTGATGCAAGCTCTGTCGTTTATGAGTATCAAGACGAATGAAAAGGCTAAAACTAAGAATGTTCCTCGAAAGCCTACTGAGAATCAGGCGCGCACGAAATATTCACGGGCTAATCTGGCATGGATTGTAAAGACTGGCGCAAAGCAGGATGCTCGGTTTCTCAAGGATCTCGCCAAGTATTACAGGTCGGTGGATGAGCTCAGGACTGAATATAATCTGGATGAATAGTAATGGCGTTTCTGTTAGCTGGTGTTGCACTCGCTGGACTTTTCATGAGACCAAAGAACGAATCGAAATCACTCCAGGAGGATATGAGTGATTTTGTGAGTAACATTTCGCAATCCTTTATAAGTAATCACACGAATGAAGTTTCAAGTGCTACAACTCAGATTAATGAAATTACAATTGATAATATTAATGCAACAAATTGTATAATAAATATAAGGGCAAAAAGTTTCAATAGTACTATGTTGACAGCTGAATTGAATGCGACTGACATTTCAAGTCTCACAAGCAATTTGACAGCCGCTTTAAGTTCAAATATAGCAGCAATTGCTAGTCAGACATCTGGATGGTTTAGCGGTCCTGGAAATAAATCAGATGCTACACAACGTATTATAAATGATATTACAGCCAATATTACAACTAACATGGTGAGTACATCATATAATAATGTATTTAACAGTATACATCAAGCTAATAAAATCAATCTAGGTAGTTTAACTCTTACATGTACACCTGGACATACATATTCGGATTTAGATATTGAAACAAATGCTGTAGTATTTGTTGTTGCTGATGCTATATCAAAATCTGTTGTCAAGCAAATGTCTAATTCTAATTCAGCTTGGTCTTCCTTAGACAGTATGAGAACTGAGTTGCAACAGACTGCACAGGGTCCGTTCAGTGGTAATAAACTACTTTATATATTAATAGCCGTTGGTGTCATAATGGTTATTGGACTTGTTATATTTTTGACTATAAAGTATGGTGGTGCTGGTGGAGCTAAGAAAGCACCAGGAAAAGTATCACACCGAAAATAAGCATAATTAAAAGTCCTATTCCTATAAGGAATGTTTTTGTACCCTGATTAGCCACTGGATTGACATTATTGTTATTAGGATTATAGTCTGGAATACCAGTTTCATTACTAGGATTTGGAGGGAAACCACATACTTTAACAGTTGTGGTTTCGGTACATGTCTTGCCAGTTGGTGTATGCGTAACACCTCTGGTACCAATCTGTTTGTTATCTTTGCACGGACCATATGTAAATTCACCATATGTACAACCACTCGGATCTGAAATATTCATCGAATTTTGGCATGATGCATTTATAGTTGAATTATTCATTGTACCAGCATTTGCGTTAATGAAACATGCTTGTATATTAGCATCACATGTTTCTGGTTTAATCTCCATAAGAACTTCTTTACGTCCTCCTAGACAAGCCTCTGTATAACAATATGGACCGCCACCAACACTATTAAAGAATGTCATAACCTGTCGAGTGAATGGATCTGTGGATGCTGCATTCGCATTAAGTTCTAGACGCTCTACACAACCAGCTGGACATCCTGGTCCATAATTTTCTTTTTTTGCTTTAGCTGCAGCGCATGGGGCAGCGTATGCAGCATTTGTACAGTCTGCCTGAAAATTTGAATCCATCATATTTACACATGAACATAGTGGATCAAAATAACCCTTTACTTTTGTTGTATCACCGGCAACTTGTGTATCACTACAATATGCATCAATCTGATTTGTTGCAGCTGTTATACCATTAAATGTACCAAGTTTATATTGTTCTACAATAGCTGCTAGACATCCTGGATCATTTGCCCATGGATACGTATGAGGTGCTGGTGCTGTCTGACCAGACATAAGACCTAAACATGCTTGTACATATAAGGATGGATATTGACCAGCTAAATATTTCTGACATTCATTTGTTGTTATATTATTTGCATTGTGGCAATATGTATTTTTCATGGAAGTAATTGTTGCATCATCAAAAAATGGTGCTAGAAAACCATCATTAAATATAGTCTCTCGAGGTATCATATCATATGTGCATTTCTGTTTAGCTTGACCTCCATTAAACTGAACTTGTATGTTTGCACCAGGGACATGTGGACAATAATCTTTGCCACCTTGATCCCAACTTAGACAGTTATATCTATATTTACCAGACAAACATCCACCAGTTCTATCACCATTAATTAAACGACTACTCCCATGACAACTGTTTCCGGCATTATTAGGATATTCGCACCCACCCCAAAAAAAATGTGCTTGTTGAGGGTCTATCCAATCTGTTGTAAATATACCTTTGATTGAAGGATCAGCCGTAAACATCTCATACTTTTCAGTTTTAAGTGGTGCACCAATATTACGTGAATACCCTGATACCATTACTATACTAAAACAAAAAAACTATATAGATACATATATGAAGGTGACAAAAGTCTTTACTGATGTGCAAGGACGAAAGTACATAGGACTTGATGGACAGAGTGTCAAGGTTCCGTGGCGCTATGGTCGTGTCATGTGCAAAGTGAATGGTCTTGTACCTCTACAGGATCTAGTTCTAGGGCAGGATGTCAAGGCACAAATAGATGTTCGCTTTTGGGATGGTGAAAATTATTTGGTACTAAAGGAACTCAGCACTTAGTATGTATGTTGACACGTACTGGATATATAGTTCCAGAATCGCAAAATTTAAAAGCTGAGCTCACTGTAAGAGCAGATGAAAACGCTGTTGGAATTCGACCGACACCATTCAAAGTCTTTAGAGCCGATAAAGGTAAAATGTGCATACCCAGATACTACGGAGTACAGGCCTTTGGACCCCCAAAAGATTACAGACCTGAGCCAGCACGAGCGCAACTACTTTTCAATGGCAAACTCAGAGACTTTCAAGTCGCAGCCCACCAAGCCTTCATGGAGTCAGAGAGTGGCGGGGTTCTTTCGGTGTATTGTGGGGGTGGAAAAACAACCATCGCACTCGCTATCGCAGCCACTCTCAAATACAGGGTACTCATCATCGTACACAAGGAATTCCTCGCAAACCAGTGGCGTGAGCGAATCAATCAATTTTGCCCGGGAGCAACTGTGGGAATAGTCCAGGGTGACAAGTGCGAACTTGAGCACGACTTTGTTATTGGCATGATCCAGACTATGTGTCAGAGAACTCATCCCATTGGTACTTTTGACTCTATTGGTCTTATGATTGTGGATGAGGCGCATCACATTGGAGCTCCCGCATTTTCCCAATTTATGTTTAAATTGTGCCCCAAGTACACTCTCGGTCTCACAGCAACCCCAGAGCGCAAGGATGGTCTGACGCGTCTCTTGTACTGGTTCCTCGGTCCAGAGATTTACAGGCTTGAGAGGGAGAATCAAGATCATGTAAAGGTGACTCGGATAGACTTCAATTGTAAAGAATTTCGGCAAGGTATACCTCTGAATAGAGCCGGACAGGTTTCACTCGTTGAGATGATTAATGTTCTGGTGGATCTCGATGAACGAAATAAGATTATTCTTGAAATAATCAAAAAATCCAAGCGGCGTAAGATACTTCTGTTGACTGATCGTCGCGCGCATTGTTTTGCTCTACAGAATGAGATTGAGGGTTCAGCTCTGTATATTGGTGGAATGTCTGAGAAGGATCTAGAACTCTCGAGCCGTTCGAATGTCATCTTGGCTACGTTTAGTCAGGCGCATGAGGGTCTGGATATTCCGAGCCTCGACACGGTCATATTGGCCACGCCTCATTCAGATGTGAAACAGGCTGTGGGTCGTATTCTTAGGGGTGGAAACAAAAATCCACCTCTGATTTACGATATTGTTGATAATTGGAGTATTCTTTTTGGAATGTGGAAAAAAAGACTTGCAATGTATCAAAAGTCTGGGTTTGATTGCGAGGCTGTAGGTGGCTGTCTATTCTAAAGGATCAATCAAAGCTAATACTAATGATCCTACAATAAAAATCATCAATGGAACATGTAATTCAGGTTCTGGATCAGGATCAGGATCAGGTTCAGCTATATAGTGTTGAGGAGGAGCTTGAGGAGGGTCAGGTGTTTTTATATAACTCGCCCTACATCTCAACATTAATAATTACAAACATTTTATATCGTCACCTCCTTTTTCTTTTTTGTCGCCTTCTTGCCAGTCCTGATTGTTAGATCCTTTGTGTCTGAAGTAGTTGATACAATGTCTGATACATCAGATTCTGAAACGGATGGTGGAGGTCTTGGGGCTGGTTCTCTTGTGTTTGCTGGCATTGGAGGTGGCATAAATCCACCCATCATAGCACTGAGATCAATCCCTGGTCCTCTCATCTCACGTCTTCCAGACTCATTCTCTGGAGGTGGTGGTGCTGCATCCTGTGACTTTTTCACTGCATCCATCATATTCTTCATGAGATCTGGATTATCTCGTAGAACCTTGCCCGTATCAAGACCAGCAGACTTGAACATCGACTTGGTAAGGTGAAACATCATTGCTGAACCACCAACCATCATCATAAGCTTAATCTCTGGAGCCACAGCCACCTTATCCTTGTATTTGGCATGAAGTTCCTCGAAAACTGTATCATAGTCTTCTACATTCTCCATCATATTCTCCGACCATCCATCAAGCTGAATATCGAATGGATCGTACCGCTTATTTAGAAATTCGACTCCAGTCACACAAGCCATCAGTACACGCCTGGCAAACTTTATACCCTGATCAGACTCGATCTGAAACATAATGCGTTTGTATTCGGTTCTTAGTTGCTCAATATCGGTATATGCATTAAGCTTTCCAGACGTCTTGAATCCCTTTTTTTCCAGGCGTGCAAGCTTGTTGAGCAAATCAGCCTTTTCATCTTCTATGCTTGTATATCCAGCAGAGGGTTGTTGTTGTTCAGAATGACCCTCCTCCTGATATCCCTCCTCCTCTTCATATTCATCATGTTCCTCTTCGTCATATTGAGGTGGTGGTGCCGACTGTTTAAAAGATACTCTTTTTGTGGGATTTGTAAATACATCCATGCCAGCTTGGCTAATCATTTTAGGTTTAGGTTTTACAGGTGGTGGTGCTGCAGGCGCTGATCTCACTTCAATTTCATCAAGGAGAGCCTTTTCAGAAGGACTCATAGTTAGTGTGGTGGTGGTATCCCTATTTATAACAATGTCTGCCATATAAATCTTTATAAGAAATGAAGTCAAAACCTTTAACGCATGAAAATAAAATATCATTCTATAGTAAATGTCGTTCAGTAACAATCAGCTCATGATGTATGCAGCAATTCTTGTTGTACTGTACCTTGTAATGAATAGCGGATTCACCAAAAAGCCATCAACAGGCTATCGTAACAATTACCGTAAACAGTATTACAAGTCCAACGCCAATATGGATACACGTGCTAAATCTATGGGCTATAGCTCAAATGCAAACCGTGATTTTAATGCCGCACCAGTGTCTTCGGGATACAGCTCAAATGCAAACCGTGATTTTAATGCCGCACCAGTGTCTGGAATGAATACCATGTCAGCACCAGGCCAGACTTCAGGCTATAAAACAAACGCCTTTTCCAACAGACCTGCGATGGCTCGTAGGGTGACTGGTATGGATTCGACGGGTAATAAACTAGGTAACGTTCATGGAGCTGTAGGTTCAGCCCAGAATAAAGCTTATCTGGCAACAATGCCAAAGCCAGCAGTACAGACGTACATGTCCAAGGTAGGCCCTGCTGGTAACAAGTCTCCATATGGCTATGGAATGGCCCCAGTAAAGTTCTAGACATCTTATAGATGGATGTATATACAATAACAGTTGATAGTACTCAGTCGAGTAGTAATACTCATTTTGTTACAACTTGCTATAGACCCCTGAAAGATGTAGTAAAAATAGAAGTTTTGAGAGCTTCTGTATCAACAACTATTCAAGTACCAGCTATATATGTACATATATATGAACTAGTAAGTACATTTAATGATAGAGTCCTTGGAGAGAATACATTAAATACTGTAACTGATCAATATGGACATACTATATCATATACAGCTTCTAATAAAAGTCAGTTGCTATCTGAAGCTATTGTATCTTGGAATCCTGAATCCACACCCAGAACCACATTCGCATCAAAGATGCATTGGGATGCCATTACAGTGTACAAAGAACCCATTGCCAAGGTGGCAAGTCTTACGATAAGTATTGTTGATAATAATGGGAATATAATCGACAATAACAGTACTGATATAACATTTTTAACACTTAAATTTTATTGTAAATTACATGTACCCGTGGTCGCAAATCCAGAGCCTATACCTGTGCAGCTTACGCCAGTACCTGAAACATATGTTCAAGACACGACAAAAAAAAGTAAGAATATAATGTATATAGTATTAGCTATCATACTCGCACTGGGTGTAAAATTTTTCATCCTGTCGTAGCTTGTGCTCGCGCAGCCTCTTCCACCTGAATAATATGATAATACTTGTATATAAGGAATGACATAACTATTACTGCAATAAAGTGAAATGCCATAGATTCTTTTTGCACCTTGAAAATTTTGCATATAATGTCACTGCCAAATGCTACCCAAGCAGACGCGGCGAACCATGCAAATGATATTGCCATAGCCATCAAATCTGAATTATCACTTGTACTCATATATAATTAATCTAGATTTTCTTCTTGTTTAATTATATTTTTAAAGCCCATTGGTGTTTTCTTTTCATTCTCCTCAACTAAAACTTTTTTGTTATTGGGAAGTGGCCAAAAATAAACCTGTTTACGCTTGAACATCCCCTGCTCTATCTACAGATTTTTTTATAGCCTTCTCTACAGGTGTTTCAGGAACCCACTCTTCCCACGTGTCAAAACACGCATTCATCTTCAGACACATTTCATCATCGCCTATATAGCGCGTAAACTCTTCATCCTCCTCTTCATCCTCCTCCTCCTCATCCTCCTCCTCTTCTTCATCATAAATCTCTGGATATAAGGAACCAATCTGATTTCCCAATACATTCCGAGCTGCAAACCTGAAGCCGTACTGTAAATCTTGAGATGTTACAGTTGATCGACCACATTTCGTTGCATAGTTGCTCGCGAGTACAATAGCTGCTTCAAGCACGGGTATAAATATCTCTGTAGCCGCCTCCTCCATCGCGTATAGAGGTTCAGCTTAAAATACTTTTAATATATAGGAATGAATCTTCAGATTAAGAAATTTGATCTGAGGAGAATAAAAGATGACAGTACGTGTGTTTTTATAGGTCGGCGTAGAAGCGGTAAATCTACACTTGTTACTGACCTCCTATATCATAAGAAACATATACCAATAGGTGTAGTGATGAGTGGAACAGAAGAGGGCAATCATCACTACAAAAACTTTGTGCCAGACTTGTTTATTCACGGAGAGTTTAATAAAGGTACAATTGAAAAGATTATTGATCGTCAGAAGACTCTATTGAACAAGAATGGAAAAGCAAATCCTGTATTTCTACTACTCGATGATCTCATGTTTGACCGGAGCTATATGCGAGAGAATTGTGTTCGGCAACTCTTTTTCAATGGGCGTCATTTCAAGATTTTATTCATGGTGACTATGCAGGATTGTCTTGGATTGGACGCAGCCATAAGAGGGCAGGGTGACTATGTATTTGTACTCAAGACTGATTCAAGCCTGAGGAATCTTCAAAGGCTTTATGAGCATTTCTTTGGTGGAGTAGTATCAACATTCAAGATATTCAAGGAACTTTATGACAATTGCACAGAAAACTATGAATGTCTCGTAATTGATAATACCAGTTTATCCAACAAACTCGAGGATCGTATATTCTATTACAAGGCGAGTTTACGAAACAATTTTAAGATTGGGAGCCCAGCAATGTGGAACTTTCACAAAGCTCATTATAAAGCTTAAATTGTAACCAGTGGAGTACTTGCAGATGGTGCCTGATTAAAATAACATTTAATACCTGATATGCCAGTAGATTGACTTATATTTGTGCTCAATTCACCGTTATCTTCACATCCAATATTTGGCCAACATATTTGATTCATAATATTTACTGATGGAGTACATCCAGATCCTGGACATCCAACTATAGCAATCTCAGCAACATTAATATTGGTAATATTTTCGATACTATTTGGTTTGAATAATAGATTAAATGCTTTGTCCATGTTTGCTAAATATACGTCATTCTCATCTACGATATCATTTATTTGAAAATAGATCAAACAACCACCATTAATATCAGACAATACATCAGTAATCATTATATTTAATGGAGTTATATAATCATAACCAGGTATATTCCCTAAAGCAATTCCTATGCCTCTTTTAAACAGAGAATCCCATTTATTTATAGTGCTTGAACCTACCTGTGAACTAGCCGCGTCATAAGTAGTAAATGGTATATTTACACTGAATATATTAGTAGTTCCAGCTCCACCATTATTTATAACATTGTTCATATATGGTATATTATAATTGGTATTACATGTTGTACAGGTTGTATATGATGATCTAGGCCTGAAAATGAAGAGTAATAGCAAGACGATGAATATCAACATCCACTTCATTACTAATGAGTAATATAATAAATTGGACCGGGAAAGCTGGGATAATAATAATTATACATATCTTGTATTGGCCAACCAGTCTTGAATTGTTTTCCAGCCAACGAGGGTGTAATTTTAGATGTATCTATACCATATATTGAAAATACTGAAGGATTTACAGCTGTTCCCAAAGTACTATCCACTTGATACTCAATTGCAGTTCTAATATAATTGGAATCTCCGTAGATACATAATATAAGATCACTTGTATTTGAAGTAGATGCTTCCTGAAAAATTACTGGAGTTACATTCGTCCAATTTATACCAAGTGCATCTGCAAACAATGGTTGCATAATATTTAGCAACATTGCAGAAGACAATGACGCAACCGAAAAACTAATTGGTACATTTATACTAAAAACAAATTTATCAGTCATTGTTAAATTTGAAGTATTCGGAGCAAATATATTCTGACAAGGTATACATGTTGGTAATATACAGTTTTGTACTAAAGCTGGACAAGTTCCTCCATTGCTTGCAGGTGTTATAACATTTCTCCTTTTTGTTCCATTAATACATACATCATCTACAACACAATTTACTGCTGGAAGAACACACGGTCTCATTTCTACAAGATCACAGTCGTCTGAGACATACCTTGTTTTAAAGGTACCATCGGGTTGTTGAGTACAAGACCCATCTTGGACGAATGTGCATGTTGGACAGTCTTGTATCAATTCTGGACAAGTTCCTCCATTGCTTGCAGGTGTTATAACATTTCTCCTTTTTCTTCCATTAATACACACATCAACTACATCACAATCCACTGGTTGACATGGTGTTATTCTATTCGTAGAACAAGCTCGTCCTCCATATTGTGGTTGTATACTAGCAGTAAACACTTCTGTAGAAGCGTATGTACCATCTGGTTGTAGAGTGCACTGACTTGGTTGACCATAAGTACCATAACAATCCACTGGTTGACATGGTGTTATTCTATTCGTAGAACAAGCTCGTCCTCCATTTTGTGGTTGTATACTAGCAGTAAACACTTCTGTAGAAGCGTATGTACCATCTTTTTGTAGAGTGCATTGACTTGGTGGACCATAAGTACCATAACAATCCACTGGTTGACATTGTGTTATTCTATTCGTAGAACAAGCTCGTCCTCCATATTGTGGTTGTATACTAGCAGTAAACACTTCTGTAGAAGCGTATGTACCATCTGGTTGTAGAGTGCATTGACTTGGTGGACCATAAGTACCATAACAATCCACTGCTATTTGTGCAATTTGACATGAAACTCGTTGGGTAGTTTCAGTTTGTGCAGCTGTACAGGCTAATCCACCATTTGTTTCTGGGGTTACAGATCTCATCTGATTTTGGACTCCACCTACGCACTGACCAACGTTTTCCCATGCAGTTACAGAACAGTTTGTTGCGAAATTATTGCAACTCTCAGTTTTAGTAAGTTCAGTTGGACAAGCTCTTCCTCCATTAGAAGCTTGAGTATCAATTACTAGATCCTTGGTAATCAGGTGTGATATAGGGTCACAAACTGCTCGAGGTACATAACGATATGCGCAATCTATTATTGGTGGTGGAAGAATACACGGTCTCATTTCTACAGAATTGCAGTTGGTTGAGATATACCTTGTTTTAAAGGTACCATCGGGTTGTTGAGTGCATGTGCTCTGTACATCTTTGATAAAAGTGCATACTGGAACATCAGGGATTTTGTTTGCACCTGCAAACGAGAGATACCATATAACAGTTATTATACTTAGAAGAAACCATATAAATTTTCTATCCATATAGTATTGCGCAAGATTTAAAGTTATAAAATCCTATAAGAGTATAGAATGCAGATCTTTGTCAAGACACTCACTGGGAAGACGATTACTCTTGAGGTTGAGTCCACTGATACTATTGATAATGTCAAGTCCAAGATTCAGGACAAGGAGGGAATTCCACCTGATCAGCAGCGTCTGATTTTCGCTGGAAAGCAGCTTGAGGATGGTCGTACAATGGCAGACTACAATATCCAGAAAGAGTCGACTATACATCTTGTACTCAGACTTCGTGGTGGAGCTGTGGAGATTACAGAGATCCCACCACCTATTGATACCCGTCAAAACTCAGCACCAGTGAGCGTTGACACGCGTGGTCCACCACCACCTTCACCTCCCACACAGCCTCCACCACCTCCTCCTCCCATCACTCGGACACCACCTCCTCCTCCCATCACTCGGACACCATCTCTACCCACAGTTGAAGAGGAGGATTCAACGCCAATTGAGAAGGTTATTGAACCAGTGCCAAAGCCAGAGCCAGAGGCTGTACAGGAGACTAAGCCTGTAGAGACATATGAAGTCGAACCACCTAATGATATTATGTTGGCTATTGTCGCTGGTCTCCTTGCAGTCATAGTCACTTCTCCAACTATTCAGAACCCAATCAATAAAATGATACCAAATAAACCAATGAGCTATGCTGCTACAGTTGTTGTCGTAGCAGTACTCTTCATGGTTGCCAAAAAATTTGTAAATTAATCGCCAATAGTTCCATCACAAAATGGTTGTGCGGGTGTATGTTCATATATATGAAGAGACTTTGCTATTGCTTTGAGTTCATCTAAATTATCCCAAAATTTATTCGAGTGATCATATTCATCTACTGTATTATGCGCGAGTTCATGTAGAAATACATGCATTATATTATTTATAGGACCATTCATACATATATAGATCTCAAAACCCTTTCCAACATTATATCCAACACCATCCTTAGAAATTCCATTCATTCCTATCACTGTACATTCTTTATGCAGTACTGGGAATTCTCCAATTTCTATTAAATACTCTCTAAGGATAGTGTACCTATGCATCAATTCTTTCATTTTATCAGTTGGGTGTGTATTTATAAGCGCGGCGGAAAATATACCCCCAAGAAGATATGGTAACATACTACTATACACGTCGAAAAATAAACTTGGAGTAAATGTCAGTTATGAGACCTGTCCTCTGAGGTACCATATTGGTCCAAGACTCGAGCTCGAACCACTCTGAAGCCTCTTCGATCAGAAATTCCTTGTAACACAGCGGTTCTGGAATCGGGCCATTTGCATAGTACGGGCCATCAGTAAGATGTACTAGAATCATGTTTCCAACCTGGTGACATTTATTTGAATATGGTCCTCGTTGTATCGTATTACCGAGTGCATCTGACCAGTCTGTTGGAATCTTAGTAGCATCTGGTACAATACCAATGAAAACGCCACCAATTCTGGTACGTTCTGCAATTTGACGCAGCGAGGATTTCAGAATATCTGCTGATTTGAAAATGTATTGGAGTGAAAAGTTGTAACATATGACATCGAATAGCATCTTGGGTGCAAAGTGAACATCCCCCACAGCGAAAGTTGCCCATTCGTATCCGCACTCCTTTGCACGCTTCCTCGCCTCTTCTATCGAGGCTACATCTGGATCCATTCCCCAGACTCGGCAATCTTTCCACTTGTGCAGATCGCCTCCGCGCCCACAGCCAACATCGAGCACAAGAGATCCTCTGGGAACATTCTGCTGTATGAGTTTACGCTTCGCATCATTATGCATCTTTCGGAGGCTATCCATACTTAAAGAGTAAGTGTGTTTTGTTCTTAATATGGGTTCTCTTGATAGAACATATGTGACTCTACCTGGGCAGGCGTATGCACTGATTTCAATCGTTGGTCCTGAGCAGCCTCAGAAGCACGAGAAGCTGGCACTCAAGATTTACAGCGTGCATGGGAGTGTGGATGAGGCTAAGAATCATGCAAAACGTCTACAGAAGGATGATGCAACCTTTGACATTTATGTTGTAGAGATGTGTACTTGGGGTCTTATTCCACCTTCTCGCGATATGAATGTTGAGAAACATTATGTCGATGAGAAGTTGGAGGAGATTTTTACCAAAATGAATGAGAACAAGCGTATGGCGGCTGCAATGTTTGAGAAGCGCAAGCGCGATATGATGGCCACGCCACTTGAGGGAAGTGATACCCCATACATTGATTCAGCTGATGAAAATTCAAAGTTTTACAACAAGCCTGATGTACCACCGATTCCTCACCCAAGCGATTTCCTACCAGATCTTCGTCTAGAGTTTCCTGATCGTAGTGACGCTGATCTAGCTCATCTTGCAAGTCTCAAGGTGCTCGATATTATTGCAGAGCGTCGTCAGTCCTCAGCCTCTGGCTCCTCCTCTTCTTCATCATCAATGAATGACTCGAGGTCTGAGCCATCATCCGAGTCTGTATCCGAGTCACTTACTTCAATTTCTGAGGAACCATCATCCTCTGTATCATAATCCTCATCTGCATAATCATCCTCAACCTTTTCAATGGGTTCATATTTGACAGGGGGCTTGGATACACGTCCAGAACGAGTAATCATTACTCTGTACACTCTTTTAATATTGATGGCGGCAACGCATATTCAGTCCCCTTAAATTTCTTACAATCTGGATCGAAGCACATCTGCCGTATAGTGCCGTTCTTGATCCAGAACCACACGTGATTCCTTTGATGCTCTTTGTTGATTCTGGTACAGAACCTAGAATCAGTCTGGGCACATAAAGATTCACCTCTAGAACTCTTCTGCACTTTGAGTATCTTTGAGCCTTGTTGTCCGGGTATATACTTGTGTATAAATTCTTCTAGTTTATTCGTTTTTCTATTCTCTTGTGGATCAGTCTCAGGATCGGTACCAGGGACACGAATACTAAACAGGCGTATAGTCTCCATGTAAGGTTCTGGTGATATATGTTCTATCATACCTGAAGCTGTTACAGATTTCCATGGAGTATATGGTGCTATATATTCACCATCATTATACTTATATGACCATACAAGTCTCAGACCTGAACCAATATATACAGATTCATCTATAGATTCTGAGTACATGGGGAATTTCATTATAATCTGGTTTCTGAGTTTGATGGCATCCTGTTTCGTGACAATCTTGTCTGGGAAATGAAAGTGCACGCCAGTCTTTGTCTGCGATTTAATATTTCGAATCGCTGTTCTGGCAATGTAGCATTTCGAGTCTACAATCTTGCTCATACCGATGGCTAGATCAATCACTTTGAGACTGTTGAGTTCCTTTTCATCTTTGTAATCGAGATCTACAAAGAATCGAAACTGCTCTGTTCTCTTTTCGACGACACACATAACTTTTTTTTGCAGCAAAGCCTGTAGATAATCAAGATCGAATGCATTTTGATTGTCTACACGTAGTACACCACCATCCATCAAGAAATGAGTCACAGGTCCAGATCCATGCTTCCATTTCTCAATCATATGTATATAATGTTTTTTTTTTCTAATACTTCAAAGAAAACTCTCTCCGATCCTCCTTGAGTTTGTTGTAAAAGTCTGGGTTCTCAAGGACGTGAGTAGTGATCATAGACCATACTTGTCTGTTTTTTAGACCATCCAGTGTATCAAAGTCGAGGAAATCGTTTTCATCATACTGTTTCTTGAAACACATTTGACGTAGATCCATCTTCTGTTTCTCTTCATTGAAACGTTTTACTATATAATCCTGTTGATCTCTAGTCGTCTGATAGTCTATGATGTATACATGATATACAGCCATGAATTCGTCATCAAAGTCCTTCTGAAGGGTCTGAAACTTGAAATATGAACAAGTGCCGTTTTTCAAGTTTAAGAGTCCTCGTGTCTCCTCTTCGAGCTCACGTAGAGCACAACGTAGCGGATTTATAACTTCTCTCTTTCTACAACCACCTGTGACAAATGTCCACTCTGAATATCTTCGATCATGAACCAGTAAAAAATACGGTTTTTCATTTATAAAACTCACGGGAATAGCTATTGCTTTATGCTTCTCCATCCCTACTTGTTCCTCATATATTTATTCGGCTCATAAGTCAGCACACCTACAATCATCAGAATAAATAGTAGTATCAATGGATTCATATATTAATTGGAATATAAAAGACTTGCGACGCCGTTCTGTACTCTGAGAATATTGTAATTGACTGCGTACAGATACGACCCCATCGGGAAAATGCCATTCGTGTTCCCGACTGCTGTGAGTGTCATTCCAGTGCCACTTGAAGCCTTGAGCTGGAAGGTGTCCACTCTTGAAAAGTTGACGGTGCCTGTAGGCTGGAGCTTGGCCGTCTCTAGACAGAATGGGTAACAGAACAGTGGTGCCGGAGTAAGACCCGAACCTGTAACACCAGAGTGCAGGCCATATTTCATGTTATAGTACTGAGGAACCTCCTGGAAGTGGATGAGGGATCTATTGAGACCAACATCCTGGCCATCAATATTCAGATTGAGCTTCATATTGCCTGATGTGTATGGGAGTACATTGGCAGCCAGAAACTTTACAGGATTGTTGAATGTCAGATTCATAGTGTAATCCTGTGGAATGAGCTGTCTCTGAACCTGCCAGATGAGCATATCTAGTTTTGCTCCTCCAGTATTTGTAAAGTACATTCTTTCAGGAGTGTCTAGATAGAGATAGTTGAACCAGGTCTCGTACTGGTACAATCCTACTGCGGGCATTGTCGTTGCCCAGTACACACGGAGCTCAACTGAACTACCAACCATTCCACACAGAGGCAGGCTGTTCTGATAATCCTTACAGAAGAAGAATTTGAATGGGTAGAATGTATTGCTTACAGAATTTACATTCCCTGTAAGACCCATGTATCTCTTTGAAAATGAATCCGCCAGAGCGACAGGTTCCACTAGATAATTGAATACAGAATCCTGAAAATCAATCATCACACCACCTATCCATAGTTCAACCTTGTCAATTGCTGTACTCCAGTTGATATTCTGTACTAGACCATTGGACATGGTTGTTGCAGTCATGTATCCATAACTCAATAGATCACCTTTATTCTGAATCTGTATAGAGGTCATTGCGCCAGGACTAGGCTGTGACATGAGAATCTGTCTCTCTATAGACGATGCAAAATGTGTATATTGTTTATAGTTGCTCCGAAAGAATGAAACTTGTGGATCACCAGTAAGTATAGCATCCTGGAGACCTACTGCAATAAGTTGAGCAACACCACCAGACATTTACTTTACACAAAGGTTTTAATTTTCTACGCTAAACGAGGGAATTGTAAATGGGTTTGTTTTAATAGGTGCTGATATAGAACTGAGTGCTTCGAGTGTGCCGCGAGGATTAAACTGACCCTTGAATGCATTGTAGCTTCCAGTGCCAATAGGTGCATACTTCTGCTCTGAGGTCTTGTTGGGGATGACATAATTCAGATGCATAGAATCGGTTCTCATATGTGTCTGCTCACCAGCAGTCGATGGAATCTGTGCATTTGTACTTGCAAACATCGTAGTATTCGGATGAGATCTTATATCACCCATTGGTTGAAACGTAGCCGCTGTGGATCTATTAATCATTGGTTGTGTTTGTAGCCCTCCAGTCTGTGGTGAAAGTATCTGATCCTTCAGTGTTGGAAACACACCATATAAAGAATCTGGAACGGCCGAATACGACTTTTGTCCAGTTGCTGGTGAAATAATAGGGGGAGCTTCGAGATTGCGAACAGGGTACACCATCGCAGGAGGCTCAGTAATTCCGGCAGTTGATGAATATCCTGAAATTTTGGCGGCTAGAGAAGTCTTTTTCACGACTGCGTCACCTCTGTACCCTGCTTTCGTACCAGTCTCGAATGTTCCATTCACGAGAACGTCTGCATTAGTGAGGATTGGTTTGGGCTGTACTGCGCCATAGTGAAACCCCTGACCTCCAGCACCATACGCTGTAGTCACCCGTCCATCTGTATATGCACTCTGTTGACCAAGATCTAGTCCGGGTGCAGTCGTCAACAATTTACTCCCATCTAAATTTGCAGGGTTTACATTTCGAGTGACACTCGAAATCTTTTCAAACTCGCGCGAAGAATCGTACGTGACTGGATTTTTGTAAATTGGTTTAAATTGAGGAATTTGAAATGTTGGTGGATTATAACTCTTTTTAGTTGATGGTGGTTTCATATGATCTATGATGTTCAAACCTCCGGCAATACTGTATACATCCTTCTCAATAAGATTTTCACGGGGCTTTTCGATTGTAACTACGGTTGGAAGAGTAACAGGGGCTTCGTCAGCGACATATCTCTCGCTGAGATTTTTACCAAGAAATGCTAAACCCAAAACTGCTATGATAGCCACATCCATTATATTAATGTCTTATATTATTATTTTTCTGTATAACACGTGTTGATTCTGGTATCGGTTGTATTCTTAGTGTTGGTTTCAGTAGACCGTGATCAGTGGGGAAATCATACGCCTTGGACGCATACCCTTTCAATGGGACTCCACGTGTCGTCATCGGAACAACAATTTTTGAATATTCATTTGCTTGAGTTGCTATAAAGCTCTGTATATTTGCCATTTATATAGTCTGTGAAAATATATTAGCGACCATTTCTACCACCCAAAAAGTATGGTACTGTATCCTTACGACCAAGGATACCACCATTCATTTTTTTAAAAGTTTCTAGATTATTCTCGGGCATCTTAAAGAATCTCTGCTGAAGACTTGTTGTATCAATGTGTGGATGAACAAGTGACCAATTTGGAACATGTGGAGTGTCTTGTGGTATACCAGGTGCTAGTATTTGCTGGGAGACTTCAGCCGGGGCGACAGCTACACTAGGAGCTGAAGGTGATTGAGGTGGAGGTCGTGGTGGTGGTGGTGCATATTTTTCATAGACTTGAACATTTGTAAATACCATGTATGCTATTATTGCCAATCCCAAATAAGTAATTCTATAATCACCTGTGAGTATATATACAAGTACTGATGCATACAAGATAAATCGAATAATTGAAAATGTATTTTCCTGAGGTGTTTGAGTCGAAGATGGCCAAAAGTTTTTAATCTTGTCAGAGGCAAATATTTCTTCTATGGTGCTCATCATTAATATACCTACGATTTCTTTTCGAGCTGACCAGCAAACATAGACGTGAGGGCATTAATGTCGAGGGCGTGAGTGCCTGTAGACATCTCACCGGCACACTGCTTAGCAATCTTCTCAATCATATT
>Ga0209189_1000374_pt1 | contig 37719 bp, 55 predicted proteins | sample C_130820_EF_Meta_FD_187308 | JGI IMG/M metagenome (GOLD analysis project Ga0209189, IMG submission 187308) | Freshwater microbial communities from Lake Croche, Canada to study carbon cycling - C_130820_EF_MetaG (SPAdes) (version 3) | ecosystem: Environmental > Aquatic > Freshwater > Lake...
AGAGCGCGCCGATCTGGTTGCAGCGTTTATCGGCGACGTTGATATAAGCCCGCTGCTGTCGTTCGATCAACTGTCCGAGCTGGAGGCCATGTGCTTGTCGCGGTCTTATTAGCCGCGCTGCTGGCCATATTGTTGGGGCTGTAATGACTTGGCCATTCCCACCGCATCCCAACCCCAAGGACAAGGGCACGAAAGTGCCCCGATTCAACCCTGACAATCACGAAGATGCACCCATGTAAAAAGGGCCCCATAATCGGGGCCCTTTCTGTTATGCGCTAACTTTCTCGCCCAGCCGCCGCAGTTCTGACTTTGACAGACTGACCAACTCAGGCGCACAGTAAATGTGCTTTTTGGTGGTGTAATCCCGCGATGCCAGCCGCCCGCAGTCGTGCCAGCCAGCCTCCTTGAGCGCGTGCATGAGCGCGGCGGGCACCAGCTTGACGCCTGGGGCCGCTTGGCCCTGCAAGCGGTCGCAGAGCGCGTAAAAAGGCGCAGCCACCACGCCCTCACTGAAGTCACTTAGACGGCGGTTAATGATGTCAACCAAATAAGACTCGCTCATTGAGCGGCCCTGTTCGACCATAATCATTTTGGCCTCGGTCATAGGCGGCGCGGCGCCTGGGTTGAAGGCGGACACGTCACGAGCGTGCAGATAGGCAGACACAGCAGCAAAGCCCCCGCGGTTCTGATACCAATTCCACAGGGCCACGGCGTCAGCCTCGGGCATGCGCGACGCCTCAGCCCACAGGCAGAACCAGCGGCGATCGTCGGAGGGGATGCTAATCGCGGCCCGCTCGTTTGAGAAGGCCAGCACCAGCACGCGGTTGAGGGCCATGTAAGGGTGCAGGCCCTTGCGTTGGATGCTGAGCAGCTCAGGCGGGGCGGCGATGATGGGTTTGAGTGTGTTCTCAAGCGCCCTTCTATCCTTCGCCTCGGACTGGCGCAGCTCGGCGATCTCCATAACCTCGCACTCGAGCGCATAGCCCCATTGTTGGGTCAGTTCCTCGTTACGTACGAGCGAACAATTGGCCTTAGCGTTGCCACCGATGGCCCAGAAAAACGGCGCCATGAGCGTGTCCTTGCCCGAGCCTGGGTGGCCACCGATGAGCACAGCGTGGTTGATCTTGTGGCTGGGGTACTGCACCTTATGGGCCATGACGTTGAGCAGGTGCTCGCGCTCGTACTCAATCGGCACCATGCGGTGCAGGTGCTCGAGCCACATAGTAACGTCTCCCGTGATGGGTGTCGGTCGAGCGTCACGCCAGCGGTTGCCGTAGACCAGACCATCACGGGCGACAAGCACGTCAGCCCCCGCAGCGTAGGTGATGCCCACCAGCGACTTGGCGCCCTTGGCTTGGCGGTTTTCGTCAAAGCAGATCGACGCCTCGATACGGCGAGGGGTCTTACCGCTATTGTGGACAGACGTGCACTTGATGTGCCGAAATAGCGCGTTAAAAGTCGAGCGAGATATCTCGCGGCGGTCTTCCATGTCGAAAAACGCTTCATCGTCTTGCAAATAGGCGAAGCGCTCATACCAGCCGTCACGCTCGATGCGGCCCAGTTCCTTGCGCTCGACTTCGGCGATCACTTCAGCAGCTCGGTCGGGGAACTCAGCAGTAGGCGCGAGCTTCGAAAGTGCCGATTCCATCGCAGTGGCCAACAGCTCCTCACGCAAGCCTGGCGTGTGTTTCGGCCCGCCGTTAGCTGCTACCCAGTCAAGAAAAGTCGCGCTGTCGAAGTCCACGCAGTGGCCATGCAGACAACAGAACGCACGGTTGACGGCCATGTAACGGCCCTCGGGGTTGCCGTCGCTGTGTTGGGCGTTGTTGGGGCAGATGATGCCGGCCCAGCCCTGCGGGTTAGGGCGGCTAAGCACCATGCCCTGATCGGACAGCCACGCCAGCACGTCATCAGCGCCATCGTCAGACAAGCGGATGGGCGAGAGAGTCATGCTGTCGGGCTCAGCGGGCGTGACGTCCAGAGCGGTGCAAATGTCGTCTAGCGTGTAGTCAATCTCGGGGTGGAACTCCACAAGGCGCGAGCGGAACAAATCGCGGCCAGGCTTCAAGTTAACCGAGCCAGGGATGCGGAAGTTGCGCACGGCGTTGATGGCGCCAGGGTCGGTGTAGCCCGCGTCGGCAATGGCCTTGATGGCTGCGGTAAATTCTTTCTTGGTGGGCTGCTCGCTAAAGGCGTAGCCCCACTGATAGGACTTAGGCGACGTTTCCATGATCCAAGTAGGCGTCAGGTCGGGAATGTTCGGCGCCTTGTCGGTGCCCACGTCATCCAACACCATGACCAGCACATATTCACAGTTGGCAGCGCTGGCCGACGGGTGGCCGTCGATGAAGCGATCGATGATGAACGAGGCGGTGTTGCCGTATACGGCCCAATCGTCTTTGATGCGTGCGGTAGGCAACATAGCAGGCCAAGTGCACTTGAGCGCGCCATCGGCGTGGTAATCGTACTGTCCGTCTTTGAGTTTGGGTTTTTGACGAACGATTAAGGGAGTCTCGCCTTCAGGCGCTAATTTTGATATAAAATCCAGAAATTCCACGTCTTCTCCTGTTGTGGTTGTTGGCCCCCGTCTAACTCACGGGGGCTTTTCTTTTAGATGACGCGCATGTCGCGCAGCAGCTTTTCGGCTTTTTCAATGTACTGCTCAGAACCTGAGTGGTGCTTTTGAGAACAACCGACGCCTGCTACGCCGCTGGTCGTCTGATATTCGTAGAACACCCGAAGGCGTTCAAGGCTTGAGTCGAGATGGCTGTTCACCACTTCGTTCTCGGACATGTCTAGCAGAGCCTGCACATAAGCGCAAACCGCAGCCAGACATGTTACGTCTTTACCGCGCAGAACCATGACCGGCTCGTCCTCGGAGATGAAATACTCCCCCCCCTGTGATAAAGACGATCTGTGTCGCCGAACTTGTACTTAGGGTCATTCATTTTCCATACCTTTCCATGATTTGGGCTTCTACGTCAAGGGGCAGACCTTCAGCCCATGCAGGTGGGGTGCACATTATGCGCTCCATTTCTTGCATGGCTTCTTCGGGTCTGTCGGTCTCGATGACGATTTCATCGTGCACGTGCAGCACGACGTCATCTAGATTTCTGAGGGAGTGGCGCAGCAGATCGTTGGCGGCGGCCTGCGTGATATTTTCGCATGCCAACCCTTTCCACAACCTTGCACGCGGCCATTCTTTTGCATCAGCTGAGGGTTTCCACGCAGCCTTGGCGTACGTGACGTTACCCTCGTCGTCAAACTTAGCGAACGGATAGCACAGCACACGGCCAGAGGGTAGGGAATACCATAGGTGCACGCCGTCGTACAAATACGTCACACGTCCTGCCTTGAACTCACGGTTTTTGTTTCGCATTGCTCGCAAGTAGGCGGACTCCAACTGCTGCCAGTAAGTTGGAGCCCACGGATTTGCACGACGCCAAGCATCCACCATACGACGAGCGTCAGACTCAGGCAGAAGAACGCCATAAGCACGGCCCATAGCAGCGAAAGCCCCCACACCACCAGCAAAACCGCAGGCGAGCTCTTGAACTTTTCCGATTTGTCGCTGATCCTTAGTAACGGCATCAACGGCGCATCCAAAGGTGGCGGCTGCGTTGACTTTGTAGACGTCTGCGCCTGTGCGGAAGAGGTCGAGCTTACCTCGGCCTGAGACTGAATCTGAGAGCCAAGGGGTGGCTCGGGCTTCGATTGCTGCCCAGTCGGCCACGACGAGTTGTTTACCAGCTGCTGGTACAAGCGCAGGTCGGAGCATGCCTTTGAGGACATCGGTGACGCGCTTGCCGTACTTGGGGACAACGCTGTGTCCTCGGACCATTGCTGCACGGACTGCGTCGGGCTCGGCAGCGCACTTGCGGGTAAAGTTGTGGACTTGGGCACCATAGCTAGAAGCTCGTCCAGTTGCTGAACCGCCTGCGAAGACAAAGGCCCCCCGTACGCGAAAGTCTTCAACGTCCGCGAGGTCTGCGAGGCGGCTGAACTTCGCAACCGACGACGCCCAAAGGTCATCGGCACATTGAATAACTTCGGCAACAGCGGGCGGTATTTCATCGGGGTTCTCCATGAGTAAAAGGTTGGCTCGGACGGTCTTGTCAATTGAATATTTCTCCCCGATGCGCATGAGCTCTTTGGCCTGCGAGCCAACACGCTCAAGCACCCACTGCTTCATCTTGGGCGAACGCACCGACAGAATGGCGCCTTCAGTCACCTCGGAGACAATCTGTTGTATTTCTACAACTTCGTCTGACGCGTACTCGATAGCTGCTCTGCACAGCGGCACGTCCACCAGCACGCCTCGGTCGTTGATGCGCTCGTTGACGTGGTAGTCGGCCAACTCTTCGGCTGACAGCGGGCGCATGGCTTGGCTAATCGCACGCATGGCGCGCACGTCCTGCTCGCAGTACAAAATAAGTTCCTTCATCAAGGACTCATCGTTCTTGAACGGCGGCACGCACATCATGCGGATGAGCTGAGCACCACGGTGGTCTTTCTTCATGCTGGCGCCGCTGAATCGCCCGACATCCTCAAGCGAGCCAGGCGCGCAATTGGCACGGGCTTGCGCGGCAGTGCAGACGAACTGTTCGAGCTTGAACTCGATCTGAAGCACATACCAGAAGATCAACCGCTCAAACGTAGCGTTGTGGGCGTAGATGGGGCCAGTATGCTCACGCACATCTCGAGGGAATGGCTGGCCAAGCACCCACGTCTGCACCTCACCATCGCCGAAAGCGTAAGACATGCAAAGCACGTCGGTGCTGGCGTCCTGAGCGTAGTTGTACACACCGTGTTTGCGCAAGTCACAAGCGCTGCGCGTCTCGAAGTCAAGCCAGAGCATCAAACACCCCACTGACTGGCCATTGCGTCAGCAATACCTTGATAGGTTGTAGACCGCAACTTCCAGCGGTCAGGGCTAGGCGGCATCTTGTGGATGCGGTCTGATCTGCCTTCCACAATGTCAGTTGGCGTAAGCAACGGTAAGCCTTTAAGCCAAAGGCAAGTTGCCTTAGTTTCACCATGCCCAAATTGCCACGGTTGAATGATCTGATCAGGTTTACGAATACGGCTAGAAATAATGCTTACAGGATTTTCCAAAGCAATCTTAGGAATGTCGGCATCTAGCAACATACGCACAAAATCTAAGGCTTCATCTTGTACACCACTGGCTTTTTTGGCAGCAAAGTGGCGCGCTCCAGATACGGCAAGATGAGTGCACGGTGGGTGAGCGATCATCAAGTCCCAACCATCGTTGATGATGTCGCGTACATCGCCTTGGTAGTGCGGCCCCGACACGTCGGTAGGCAAGATGTCACATGACATGGCGTCATGACCAGCGGCTAGAAATGCGTCACGCACTCGACCGCTGTATTCACAAGCAATTAAAACTCTCATTTAGTGGCTCCTTTCCAATGCCCACTGTCACCAATGGGCATCAGAAAAAAGCTACTTAGGCAGTCACACGACGGCGACGGCCAGCGGGAGCTTCTTCGACCTTCTCTTCAAGCGTTTCACCATCCATGCCAACCCACTCGACAATCTCAAACACTGGCGTGTAGATTTTGCCGTAGGACTTGTGCGCGTAGTGGTCTTTCTTCAGACGCACGACAGGCACGGGCTTGGACTGATCAGCCTCGACTTGGTTTGCGATGGCCACAGCCAAGGTCTGGACTGCGCGCTTGCCGCCAACCGAAGTTGCCGAGAAGCGTGCTTCCATGTCCTTGTCTTCACCAGACAAACACTTGAGAGACATACCAACTTGAGTTTCCCAACCACGCTTGGCGCCAGCAGGAGCCGCGTCCATTTCTGGTAATGGTTGGCTTACGCTAACCATTTTCTCACCCAATACTTCACCATCACCCCAAGCGATATATCCGTGGATGAAAGAGAAAGGGTTAATGGCCCAAGTGGCGTCAGCTTCAGCTTCAGTCTGGTCAGCGCCGAACACCCAGTGGCCGGTCTTGTCCATCTTCAGAATCACAACGCCAGCAGGACCTGCTTCGGCTTCGAGAGCGCGCAGAGCAGTTGAGAGGCTGGTAACGGGAGGGAGGTTTGCGAGAGCGAATGACATTGAATTTTCCTTTACACGATTTTAGAAAGGGCCGCAGTAAGCTGCTGCCCGATGAGAACGACGCCAGGACGAGGATCATCCTCACTTGCCATCGTATTGCCCGAAGAGATGGAAACAACCAGCTCCGCAGGTAATTTGGTTTTGAGCAGTTTCTCAGCTTGCGCTGGAGATACTAACTCTTGCTTAAAAGCCTTGTCGCCAAGGAATTCAACAGCGGCCTTCTCGTCGGCCCACTGACGTGTTGAGCGTTTAGCGACCAACTTGTAGCCTGGCACTTTACCACCCTTATCGAGCACATCATGCGCCAGTGCACGAATATCTTTCAGCCACTGCTCAAGCAAGTCAGCGCTCTGTAACATCTGCGACATTGTGATCGTGTCAATGCCATCAAGTGTTGTTTTTAAGGCACGGTCGACAGCGCCGTTCATCACGGGGCAGATCGGTTTGGCGTTGCACCAACGGCAGTGATCGCCGGCCATTAGTTTGGCGTTGGGCATCTGCGCCTGCTTGACTGCTGACACCAGCTCCAACTCAAACGCAGCGATGCGTTCCTTGGTTGTCACCCATCGACGGATCATGGGCGGCTGCACGATGATGCACTCGATCTCGTCAGCACCATCGAACGCCCACGCTGCTTCAGGTGTGCGCATGGCAGCAGCTGCGTAGAACATCAGCTGTGGGTTCTCGACAGCGTCAACAACAACGCCATCACCAAACTTCCAATCAAGCACAACGGCACGATTCCCAACACGGCCAATAAGATCAGTACTTCCAAAGACATTAGGCAAGAGATCACCGAAGCCAACACGCGTCTCAACTTCATAAACCATGTTTTGAGTTGGGTCCACTTCGTCAAGAGCCTTGAGTGCTGGCGTGAGTTTTTCATCGACTAAATCCTGTGTAAGCACTTGGTCGTTGTACTTGACGCCTAGTGTGATCGGTTTGCCCTCAAGGTGTTCAGCGATGACGTTGTGCAGCAGCGTGCCACGGTCAGCGTGTTCGTTTGATGGCTTGGGTGGCATCTTCTGCACAAGTGCCACAGAGCCTGGGCAGTTGATAACGCGTTTGGCGGTCGACCCGCCGACGATATTTGAGTGAAGCATTACTGTCCTTTCGTTTAAAGAACTTGCAGTGTACACGAAAAATAAATGTTGTACAAAACTTTTTTCATGATATTATTCTGGCCATGAAAGAATCAGAAATAGAAAAACACTTCTGCTGGGCTGTTGAGCGTGCAGGTGGCAAAGCCTACAAGTTCACTAGCCCAGGGCGCAAAGGCGTCGCTGACAGGATCGCGTGTTTGCCCGACGGCACGACGTGGTTTGTGGAGCTAAAAACCAAGGGCGGACGGTTATCCGTTCTCCAGCTAATGTTTGCGCAAGAAGTGCAAGCACTTAATCAGAAATACGCGTGTTTATGGACCAAGGAACAAGTTGATGCTTTCGCTCAGACCCTATCAAGAGACAGCCGCTGACTTCTTGTACGAGCACGACCGCGCCATGATCTTGGCGCCAGTCGGTGCGGGCAAGACAGCCATCACGCTGACAGCGATGAAGGATGCGTTGAAGGATGGCATCGTCAAGCGCTTTCTCGTCCTCGCACCCAAGCGCGTGTGCACCGACGTGTGGCCAGTCGAGGCACCCAAGTGGGCTCATGGCGTGAGCTTGGCTGTCGCCGTCGGTACACCCAAGCAACGCCAAGCAGCCTTTGACTCAGACGCGCAGATCGTCGTAACCAACTACGACAACTTGCAGCGCCTGCCTGAGTGCGACTTCGATGGCGTTGTGTTTGACGAGCTCACCAAGCTGAAGAACCCGTCAGGCGCGCGCTTCAAAGCGCTGGCCAAGATTTTGAAGGCACCCGTGCGCTGGGGCCTGACTGGTTCGTTTACATCAAACGGCCTTGAGGACGTGTTCGGTCAGTGCAAGATCGTTGACGAATCACTGCTGGGCCGCAGCAAGGGCGCGTTCATGCAGCAGTACTTCGTGCTGGTCAACAAAGACTTCGGCGAGTGGGCACCGCGTGCTTCATCGCTGCCGCTGATCATGGACCGCCTGAAGCCGGCCACTTTTGTGTTGGACGCTGGCGAGTACGCCGACAAGCTGCCGCCGTGCCACCACGTCGAGATGCGCTGCAAGTTCAGCGACCGCACGCCTTACGAGAAGATGAAGTCCGACTTTGTAGCGTTAGGCGTTACAGCCTTGAACGCTGCTGTCGTGACGGGCAAGCTGCAACAGATGGCCAGCGGCTTCGTGTACAACACGCAGACAACCGCCAGCGAACAGTATGGCAAGTTTGACACCGTACAGACGCCGATCTGGTTTAGCAGCCACAAGTTTGATTTATTAGATGACTTAATTGAGGAGAACCAACATGCCAATACGATCATTGCTTACAACTACAAGGAAGAGCTGGCTGAGCTTAAGCGACGCTACCCCTACGCCGTCACGCTTGACGACGACCGAGCCATCGAGCGATGGAACGCGGGAAAAGTTGAGCTTTTCTTGGTCCATCCAAAGTCCGCCGGCCACGGGCTCAATCTCCAGCACGGCGGATGCCGCATGGTCTTCGTGTCCCTGCCCTGGTCGCTTGAATTGTTTGAGCAGACAGTCGGACGCTTGCATCGTAGCGGCCAGCGGCATGACGTGTGGGTCTACGTACTGATGACCGAGAAAACAGTAGACGAAAAAATTTGGGCGGCGTTGCACGACAAGCGCGCCATATCGGAGATTGCAATGGAAGAACTGAAATGACAGCGAATGAGTACAAGATACAGACGGTCGGCGGTGTATGGAATGAATCCCCATATTGGGCAGTTTTGTATTGGGGCGCAGGTGTAGATGCAGGTATCAAGCGGCTTGAGTTGATAGCCGAAGACTGGACGTTTACGTTTAAAACAACAGAGCAGAAGTTTTCTGTGCTAACCCTTAACTTGCCCTACGGCCCTTAATTGAGGAAAAAAAAATGACACGACTTGAACTGTATAAACAAAAACTAAAAATCGCGAAGGCTGAGCTACCGATGCGCAAGCGTCAGTACAACTCAGCTCAGCGGTACTTAGCGAAGACCTTAGAAACCATCAACATCTTGGAGAGAAAAATTGTCAACATGGCGAAGCATTAACCACACCCTGAGTAGCAAGACCGAAGCCGAAGTGCTTGATTTGCTAGACCAAGAACGCGCAGGACAAAAACGGATCACGATCCTTGCACGCCTGCACCAACGCTACAACACACTGCGCGTCGCCCGCGAGCGTATCGAACTATTGAAGGAGGCAACCAAATGAATATCTTCAAACATTTCTTCACACTGCCCAACGCTGACCTGCTGGCCGCACGCGAGCTAGAGCAGGCCAAGCGCGAGCTGTTGCAGATGCAGACAGCGCAAGACTACGCCAAGTCGATGTGTGTCTACCACGCCGAGCGTGTCAAGCGCCTCACTGCGTACGTGATGAAGGAGCAGTCATGATGGACGATATGTTGGGCTTTGCGTTAATTTGTTTTTTACTTGCGGTGTATTTCAAATGACTGAAGACCTACCACTTTTAATCTCGCTGATCGTGACGTGCCTTGTCATGTTGCTGATCGTTGTAGTTGCTGTGCTGGCCATCATGGCTGGCGGAAAGGATAAGAAATGACACAAGATGAAATCATTGAGATGGCTAAACAAGCGCATCGCAAATTAGTGACTGAGGTTTATGTAGGTCATATGAAGCAGCTTGACCCTTGGACTATTGAGTTGCTTGAGATATTTGCCAAACTGGTAGCAGCTAAAGAGCGTGAGGCGTGTAGATTGATTGTCAATGATGATCGAGGGTTGAGCGATGATGATGCAATTCGTGTGTGTCGAGCAATCCGAGCAAGAGGTGAAGCATGAGTACCGAAGTATTGAAGATGGCGCTTGAGAAGATTGCAAGAGTCAACGCTTGCGACTACGAGTATCAAGCATGGGCGCGAGAAGCATTAAACCATTGCGAGGACAACCTCCATATGGTCAAGCAAGAGCAAGGTGAGCCTGTGGCTGCTTATGGCTATTGCCCCAAATGCGGAGCGGAAGGCACAGCTCGTGAAAGGCGCCCAGATGGAAATGATATTTGTGCTAATGGGCACATTTATAAATCAAGAAACTCCATCACCACACCACAACAACGCAAGCCGTTGACGGATGAACAGATTTACGACATGTACAACGAGCCGAGAAGCGATGCCGAAATGCTTGCCTTTGCCAGAGCAATCGAAGCCGCCCACGGCATAAAGGAGAACACATGATTGACTACAGCAAAATTACTATGCCTCAAGCAGAGGCCGCGAAGTATTCGTTTCAAAATCCAGCAAACAGCATCGTCTTTCTCAACGATTTTGTCGATGATCGAGTGGAGGTGCTACGCATCACAAAGGAGGGCATCACAGCAAACCCTGACGTGCCTGTAGATGAAGCTGCGGACGCTGTCCTCCGTGCGTTGGATGGGCACATTAAAAACTTGGTGAACCGACCTTGGGTTGGTCTGACGGATGAGGACATTGATTTTCAAAAATCCAAAGAAGACATTCAGGCGGCTTATTTTGCTTTTGGTGCTTTATGGGCAGAAGCCGTATTAAAGGAAAAGAACACATGACTAAACAAGAAATGACAACACTCTTACGCAGCGTAGGCGTAAGCGAGAACACCATTACAGCGATGGAGAACGCTTACGAGATTGGCTATGAGCAGGGCGTAAAGCAAGGCAAAGCTGAGATCATTGAAGACTTGGCTGGAGGCGGATCATGATCATCAACGTGTTCCACAAAGACTACATCAAAACGCACATGCCTCAGTTCTTGAGCAAGCTCAAGTCCGACTCTGAGAAGGAAGCCACGGGCTCGACCAGCGGCACGAAGTCAAGAGCTGTACGTGAGTCTGTACATGGTAAGAACGTTGACTCAATCAACATGTTTCCTAAGACTAGAGTTGCACTGGCGCCGCGAGACTTTCACACGTTCACCAAAGCGGGCTATGCGAAAAAGAAGTAAGTACAAGCCCAAAGGCATACGGCCAGACGCATTGACGTATGTGCTGTCAGGCATCCGCCCGTTTGCCCAAGTGCCCTACGGCACAACCCTGCGCATTAAGAACCACGACGCGCTGGACAAGCTGCGCAGGGGTGAGGCAGACCGCGAGACGATTGACGTGTTGATCGGCGCATACAACGTCACTGAGGGGCTTGTGCGTCAGGGTATAGGTACTGAGTACAGCGCTGAGATACGTGCCGGCCAAGACGCGCTGTTGGCTGTCGCCAGGCGCGAGCGGTTCATCTTGAAGCCAGAAGAATTGAACGCATTGAATTTAGCAATGGAAGTGCACGACGCCCAATTGGACGTGTGCACAGTTGTGCAACTGGAGAGGGCGATGGACATCGTCCTAGAAGACGTTATTCACAAACGAGCAAGGAGTATCAAATGACTGAGCAAGCACTCAATAAGCAGGTAGACGGCGACCACTACAAGAGCATGGCGATTCAGCCGGTGGAATTTATTCATGCTAACGCTCTGGGTTATTTAGAAGGCAACGTGATCAAATACGTCAGCCGCTGGCGTAAGAAGAACGGCATCGCCGATCTACAAAAAGCCAAACACTATGTCGAGCTACTGATTGAATTAGAGACTCGCGGCTGAAGTAAGGGGCCTAAGCCCCTTTTTCTTATTCTTCAACAGTGATGACGTAAGTAGAGACAGTCGTTGGCTCGTCTTCGTCTTCTTCCATTTCGTCCAACTCAACAACGTGCTCATAGTCAGCAGCCCAGCCGTTTTCTTGTTGGAACTCAATGAACTTGCGGATCAATTCGATCTTATCGAAGTCAGAAGTCTCGATAGTGACTACTTCGTCATCGCCCCAAGTCGAAATGTTAATTTCAATTTTGTACATACTAGCTCCTTTGTAAACAGCACGATTGCTGCGAATAAATCTTGCCACAAGACTATGACAATTCAAGCATCTCAGGCGTCACAGTGTTGCGCGCCACTTGACCATATTTGTCTGAGTAGGTAATGCTGGTGACGTTGCGCTCAGACATCCACCCACCGCGTGCTGCGTAAGCGTCTCGTGCCGCCAGCGTAGAGTGCTGGATGACCGTCATGCCGCTGTGCTCTTTCTCTTCGACATGGTGGCGATGCCCGCAATGCGCGTAGCGCTTAGTAGTTGTGCCCCACATCTTGGGAAACTGCGACGCAAAAAGAATCGGCAAAGCGTTGTTTTTAGCCAAGTGACCGTGGTGCCAGGCCAGCATCGTCTGCCCGTGTTGGTACACGTAGTAAGGCAGTTCGCTGTCAATCACTTCGATGCGCGGTTCGTTCTCGTACAAAGCCTGGAACATGGCGCGCAGCCAGACTGAGCTTGAGATGTCGTGGTTGCCTTCGGCCAGCAACAGTACAACTTTTTGATGTTTTTGTAGCGCAAGCGCGACAACTGTACGCAAGATTCGTACGGCTGTCTTGACCATCTTGGGCATACGCCCGTCAGCGTCCAAGGAGTGCCCGCTTGTAGGCGTTACAGCAGACAAGGCAGAGTCGTAGTGCAGGAAGTCGCCCAGCTGCGCTACAACGCCTGTGGAGGCGTTTGGTGAGCTTATGACCATTTGCTCAAAGCATCCTACTAGCGTACGCTCGGCGATGTTCAAATCCCAGTCTTCGCCGCCTTCTTTGTGCCACGCCAACATACCGACATGGCTGTCTGTTAACGTGTAGACTGTGCAAAGGTTATCCGCTGTCCCAACCGGAGGCATAGTTACGTCCGCTTTTGGCATCTCTTGGCACATCGCCTCAATCGCTTCGCGGATGATCTCTTGCTGGCGCTCTTCGTCAATGCCAGACTTGACCCACTGACCTACGGGTTTACCCTCGTTGTTGTAATAGGTAGAAACCCCACGAACTTTAAACCCGTCTGGCACTGGATGGGTCATGTCGTGTTCAGGGCTGTAGCCACCGATAGCTGCACGTTTTTTGACGCGATCAATTGACTTTTGAATTGCCCGTCTATTAATGTTTAGTTGTTTAGCAGCTTGAGTAATGCTGCCGTATTTTTCTACGGCGTCAAGATACTCAAGGTCACGAACTGTTGCATAACTCGCAAGGTTTGCGTCGAATTTCATAGCTTCAATCTCCAATACAAAGTGCCATCAGCACCCCAAGGTTTTGACGGCTCGAACAAAGTGAAACCTGTGGTTATCAGATTGTTTGAGGACACGGGGTTGTGATATGTATCAGTGATAAGCCAGTTCCAGCCTAGCGCTCTGGCTTGCCGAATACGTGCTCGAATAAGTCGTTTCTGAGCTCCTCGTCCACGATGACTAGGTAGCACACCTGCACGGCACAGATAGCCAGTATCAAGCCAGCGAACAGAACGAACAAGGCCCGCAAAAGCGCATGGCATATCGGATGAGTCATAGACAATCCACCAGTACCCGTAGTTGGTATCGTAAGGCGTATCAAACGGTAGGCACTTCTTCTGAAGTACAGACAGTTCCGTTTGTATTCGAGAATGACGAATGTCTACACGTTTTAGTTTCATATGCGGATTAGGCACCCGCAGTATGAACTATTTATGAAAACAAACGTGTTCCAGATTTGTCAATGATCAACGCTTGCTTCCGTGGTTTATCTGCAACAGTATTAGGCACAGAAATATGCGTCCAGCGGTCGAACTCGCGGATGACTTGGTCGTAGCCGATGCCAGACGCCATCACGGTTTTGACGACTTGATCAGGCGTCATGCCTGGCACGCGGATGTCAGCCGCGCAACCAATTCTGTGCTGCGATGTGTCTTTTGAACCCACCGCATCATTTACGGCTTTTGACCGAAATGCAGAATTCACCATAATTGGTTTGCCATTCAAAAGAGCTTTGACTTGTTCAAGAAAGTCAGCCAAACGCACCAAGTTAGCCAGTTCTGCATCGTTGGGCGTGTTGTCAAACTCACGATGGTCAGTGTGCGTGAGTTCTTCAAGGGTAAAGTTGGGTGTCAAGTTCATATTAGTGTTTGTGTGAGTTGCCAAAATAGTAAGACAGGATCAGCATGGTAGCTGCGTCAAGGCTGCCGAGCATACGAATCACGATCTCACGCATAGCATCAGGTATGCTGCTATTCAATAACAAAACGTTCACTATTGACCATAATAAGAACATACCCATCGCCAAGAACGGTGTGACCATCTTGCTGTACCAAGGTGCTGTCGCACTGGTGGAAATTTCTGCCTCGCGCTTACGGGCCGAATCACGGTCAGCGGCGTCGAGTTTGGCGTACTCCAGCTCTAACTCTTGAAGTTTGGCTGCGGCTGCTGGGTCGCCTGCAATCGCTTTTGCCACTTCCTCCACAGTATCTCCGACGCCAAGGCGAGAGGCAATGGCACTAACAGCAGCACCGCCAAGAGGACCAGCAACAGCTGTTGCGAGAGTGGGCGCAATACCCCTGAGTAGATTGAGTAAATCATTCATTTCACAGCCCTATAAATTTCTTAAAGAACTCAGCAGCAGAACCTGGCCCAAGCAGCACGGCAGCCATGACCGCGTACAACAGGTACTCGATCTTGGTCATGCGCTGCGAACCCTTGTCGAGCGAATCGACGATGCCTTTGTAGCGCTCAGCGCACACGGCCTCATGGGACATTAACTTCGCCTCGGTGTTGGTGATCATATCGCTCATGGTGCTAGTGCGTTTTGGTTTTGAGAAGAAGGGGCTAAGGCGTTTGTGGGCACAGTAGGCATAGCCGCAGCACGGGTTACAGCAGCGCCTTTAAGACCCAACATTGAAGGGTTGTTTAGCAGTTGAACTATTTTATTTCGTTCAGATGCAGGTATTGATTCCAACAAATTTGCCGCAGTTTGGGGATTCTGCATAGCGTCCGACAATGTTTTTGTTGTCTTAACCCCTATGCGTTTTTCCAACTCACTGATTGTCTTGTTGCCCGCAGCAGCCCACGCGTTTATAAGATTTGGAAAACGAAGCATTGATGTGTTTTGAGACACTAAAGTGGCCAATGCTTTTTGACCGTCAGTGGCTTGTTTGCTGGCAGCGACGCGGTCTAAATGACCAGCTGCTTGTTTTCGCAACACATCCATTGTGCTATCCGCAAGCTCTACTGCGATGTTGTAGCTGCCAGGACCAAGAATTTTTTCAACCGCCTCTGGCGATTCGTTCTGTACCAATCGCACAAATTCATTTTTGTTGTTTTTGAATAGCGCGAGGGCCTCACCTGTCAATTTCTTTTCCGCAATGTTACGCATACCTTTGGCGTGGGTTGCCAAATAGTCGCGCCAACCAGCGCCGCCTGCCGCCTCAATAGCATCATCAATCAAAGGTTTGATGTTTGACATTACGCCTGCTGCTAAATTGCGTTGGGCGGTAGCATCAGCACCAGGCCGCAATTTAGCAATTGCAGCATTGACCGCATTTTTACGAATGGCCTCTAATGCCTTAGCGTCAATAACGCCACCTTGACCAGTCCATTTGGCTATGTCTTCCGCAACGCGTTGAACCGCGCCTTCCACCAAATCATTCCCTGCAAAAGATGGGTTTTTTGAAATAGCGGCAATTTGATTGGCAAGCGGAGCACCTTCCAAAGGTTTAATACCGACGGAGCGCAAAGCATCTGCCGCGGCTTGGGAAAAACGCGCGCCTTGCCCAAGATCAAGCGAAGCATTAGCAGCTTGAGATGCCCATTCATCGGACATTTGCGCTAATTTACCTGGATAAGTATAAGTAGCCGCCCATTGATCTGAAAAACCAGCTTGAGATTTAGCTGGAGCAAGACGGGAACTTGGGGGTAGCCCCGCTTTGATTACATCTAAACGTGCCGCCGCAGCCGCTACGTCGCCCAGATCAATCAAACGACGTACTTCTTGTACTTGGGCCGCGGCTTCTGCGCTTAGCTTACCTGCTTGCGCTTCATACTCAGCAACTGCTTTACCCAAGTTTGCGCGGTTTAATGAAGATTCGCGCATCGGCGTAGTGATAGCGTTGAGGTTTGATTTGGCCAGTTCATTTGTGGCGCGGACATCCGCTGCTGTTGCCCCACCTGCAAGTTTTGCAAGCTCGTTAACGGCTTCTTTCTCAGTCATAGTGCCCAGCTTGCTCAAGTATTGAGCACCTTCGGGCGTAGACTCCAAAGAGTCTTTTACTAAGGCTTGAAGCGCGGGATTTTCAAAACGAGCAAGGACTTGGGCAACTCCAACGCTAGGCGGCGCGTTACGCAATGCGTTGACTACTTCTTTAAGATCAGCGCCAGCTGCTTGTTGGGCAAGGTTAGCCGCACGATTTTGCGGCATGGTTCGCATATTTGCAATTTTGCCGCCGACATACCCAAATGCAGGGCCAGCAAATGGTACAGCGCCGCCAACAGCTGCGCCAAGCGCCGCGTCTTCTGGGTTGATTACGGCTGAAGATGCACCGCCCAAAGTTGCGCCGCCAGCAGCGCGTGTAGCCGTGTTGCCTTTGGAAAATCCGCCAGTGCGAATGGCTTGTGCCAATGGCGCGGCGGCAGGGATTGCTTTCAATGGCGCAGCGATTGCCATGCCTACAGGGCCTGTACCAAGAATCTCACCGCCCAACTCACCTGCGCCCGTAGAGATGGGAAACTCTTGTTTAAACGGTGCTGCTGCGGCTTGAGATTGCGCAAGTCGTCTAGCTGCATCTTGTTGTAAAAACGTGCCCGTATCTGTTGCGCCAGCCGCTTCAAGACCTTTACCCAGCAATCGTTGCGCGCCAAACATGACGTTGCCGCCACCACTGATAATACCTTGAGAAACTGCCTCGATAGGCGCGCCAATAGTACTTAAAAACCCACGCTCTTTAGGTTGTTCTGTTGGTGCAGCAGACGCGCCTTCTTGCTTTGCAAGTTGGTATGCTTGAGCTACGGTATCAAACTCGGGAGTACCTTTTTTAGCGGCGTTTTTAACAATCCATGCTGCGTATTCATCTGCGGTGGCCATTTATTTACCCCCGCTTAAAATCGCGTCGGCTTGCGAACGTATATCTACGCCAGTTTTTGGCGCGTTCTTTTTAGGCATCCCCGCGCCTTTGACGTACGCTTGCTCAATGTCGTCAATAATACGGATTGCAGACTGGTATGACTGACCAGGGTCAGAAATTGACTTTAGCATTGTCTGCAATTCGACGTTTGAGTTAAGTTGCTGAGCGGACATGCCGGTAGCATTTTTAATCGAGTTAACCAATCGGCTGCGCGCGCTGTTGATGACATCGCGCTCAACTTGTGCTTCAGTACCAATTGCTTGCCCTGTCAATTGCCCCACGCGAGAAGCCGCAACCGAAGACGCAATGTTTGACGCTGCGTTGCGCTCTGTGTTTGGAATAGCGCGCATAGTATTGAGCGTGTCAAATGAAGCGCGCAAATTAGCCAAATCATCCGCAAGTTGCGTCTTGCCTTCTTCAGCTTTATTAGCCCGAACTGCAGCACCAGGTTCTTTACCACCTACGCCCAATACCCCAGCTGAGCCAATGCCGCCGCCTTGATATCGGCGCGCGTCAACCGTAATCATTTGACTTGGGTTGTTAGGGTCCACAATCTGTGCAATTGTTGGCGCGACAGGCTGAACAGGCGCGCGGCTTGCATTTGCTATGCGAACTTTTTGCGCTTCTTCGGCAGGCGTAAGCATACGTTCTTGTCGTTGAGCATCGCGGTACTCTGCAAAACCAGCTTTTGTGAGCGGGTAGCCCAACGATTGCATAGTTCTAACGTCTGAAGGCACTTTACTCATTTCGCCAAGTTGGGCTTTGAGTACATCTACTTCAGCTTTAGCGCGGGGGTCATTGCTGGCCGACAGCATGCGAATCTTGTTTAGAATCGTCTGCTCATTGTTGGCAGGTTGAGGCGCCAACGCATTGACCGGCGCAACAGGTTGAGGCGCTAACGCATTTACTGGTGCAGCAGGTCGAGAGGCCATCGCGTTGATAGGTGCCGCGTCTATGTTCATGTCAGGTGCTGCACCCATAGATGGCGCAGGCGCTACGCCCATAGCGGGTGCTCCGCCGCCACTTTCTGACTTAAGGTAGTTTTCGTACAGCGATTGATCTTTCAGCTTTTGCTTTAGCTCAATGCCTGTCTTGAAGTTTTTAGGTGACTTCATCAACATATCAGCGTACGCGTTTAAGTCTGGATTGCCGCCGCTGGCTGCAAGTTGTTGTTGAAACTGCTGCATCTCCATGCGGTCGTTTTTCAACTCCTCAAGTTGCATCTGGCTGACTTCAGCCTGACGTTGGTTAGCCTGAATCTGCTGCATTTGAGCATGCTGCGCCAGTTGATTAGGCAGCTCAAGGCCTTTAATTTGAAAAACAATGTTTGGGTCAAAAGGCATATCTTAGTCTCTGTATATTGACTTACTACGCGCCAACGCGTTCACCAAATCTTGGTTTGACGAATAATTTAAATAGGTGTTTAAGCCACCGGTCAAGTTATTTGCCGCGCCTACGTCGCCTGCCGCTTTAGCTGCTGCTGCGTTGGTGATGTTGTTACTAGCGTTAGCGCCGTAGTTGCCCGCAGCAGCGCCAGTATTAGCCGCCGCGTTTTGGCCGCTTGTGATCAAACTGCCCAAAGGCGCCAACTGGTTTGCGCGGTTGGTCTGATAGCGGTTAAACGCATTTTGGTATTCTTGCGAACCCATGTTTTGGCCGTAAGCTGTTGATGCTTTTAGCGCGTTACCTGAGATCAAACCACCGCGCGCGGCAGCTTGATTGTCCAACGCTTTTTGTCCTTCGCTCAGACGAAACGCATAGCCTGGGTCTGCTGTGAAATCAGTCATGGCAAAGTCTTTACCGTACTTGCCGTAGTCAGCGCCTGTTGTGTTGGAACTAAGGCCTAACAAATCCATCAGTTTATTTTGCGCAGTTACCCCAGCAGCGCGGTAAGGCTCTTGCAGCCCCTTTTGCTCTTGGTACATCTGGTACGCAACACGGTTTGCTTCAGCAGCAGCTTGTGCCCCTGTCGCAGCAACATTTTTAGCCGCGTTTGCCCCAATCAAGGAGCTGCCAAACAAAGCAGCAGGCACTAAATATTTTGACGCGCCTGCGCCGGCAGCAGCAGCGCCACCGCCACCGTTAAGCCAACTTGCAGGGCTACCGCCTGGACCGCCAAGATCAAGTCCAGTTAATGCTTCGCTAGTTGTTGGGACAGTACCTGCAGCTACTCCAGACTCCGTTCCTGCTAACGCCGCGCCGTCTGAATTAAGCCAAGCGCCAATTTCGGGTGCAAAGTAATAGCCGCCAGCAGCAAGTGCAGCAGCTTCAAGGGGATGGTCAAGTACAGACTGGCCAATTTTGCCAACAGTGTCTAGTGCACCGCCAATGGCATTTCCAACGCTGCTTCCAATTTTGCCAAGTTCGCTAAAAAATCCCATTTAAGTCACCTCACGACCGCTGACGCGGATGTTGATTGCACTTGCAGTTCCGGCAATTGTACTGATGAAATCGCCTGAGCCCAACACTTGGCCAACAAGCTCAGGAAAAGTGTAGACTTCAGACGGCTGCAAGGTCTTGGTCTTGGTGATCAAGTTGGTGTTGCCGGCCGAGCCAGCCACCGTTACCAAGTTTACGCTGATCGTGGCAGCAGAACCGCTGACGTTGGTAGCGGTAAACTTGTCGATGATGGCAGTCGCACCAGTTGAGGTGTACTGCGTTGTTTGAGTTGCTTCGGCGTATTTTGCCGGCACAAAGACTTTGACGGTCACTGTCATGGTTTACTCCAATAGTAAGTTGTTGTTTGATGCGGCTTGCATAATGACCCAATTAGTGCCGTCAGACACCATTGTCGCCCAATTGCCAATTACATTCAAGAGAATTGCAGTGCCTGCTGTTAAGCTGTCAATTGGCACCACGTCACTCGACGCAGACACCAAAGTCTGAGCCTGCATATTTTTAAACGTCAGCGAACGCCCCACCCATGCAGACGCTGTCGGCAGCGTCACTGTGCAGGTCGAGCCCGACTTGTTGTTGATGATCCAAGTCTCATTACTAGCTACCGTGAAGTCAGCCGTCTTAACCACAGGCGCCGTTGATCCAGCTGCAATCGCCGCGTTAATTGCGGCTACGTCAATTAAAGGCTGCACTTGCAAACCTTCAAGCTGCTTTTGCAGCTCAGCAACTGTGGACAGCAGACCAGTATCTACAAACCCAGCCGATTCAATCTGTTTGACCAACGTTGCGCTTGAATCAACAGGCGCTGGCTGTACACCTACGTCTTGCGCTAATGCGCGCAACGCGGCGTCATAGCTGGCAAGTAAAGTCTCAGGGCTTGGGCCAACATCTGGGTTGTCAATGACTAACGCAGCGGTGTTGCTAAGCGACACAAAAAACATGTACCACGCACGATCAATAAGATTCGTGCGCGGGTCAATCAGCGGGACCCGTGGGGGCGTGACGGGTGTGTTAAGCATTGGTTGGGCTTAGGATAAGTTCCGCGCCCATGATCGCAATCTTTACGGGGTCGGTCCCAGAAATTTCGTACACCCTGTCGCGCAGCTTCATGGTCATGCCAAGACGACGCCAAAACACACGTTTGCCGTATTGACCGGTCTGGCCCATAGTGGCCAAGTGGTAGTTTGAGTAGGTGTGACCGCCGTCATCAGACCAGCGCAGACTGACAAACGCGTCTGTGATTGGTGCGTCCAGCGCAATGTTGTCGCCTGATTCTGTCAGCAGTTTAAATCCGGTTTCAAGCAGCAACACACCCGCGTACAAGTCACCGCCCACGCCAGACTGGCAATCAAGTTGCAAGCTGTGGTGCGCTGTACGTTTAAGGTTGTTCGTATCTGTTGGCAGCGCGCGCCAAGAGCGCAGCCATTTTTGAACGTCGTTGTTATCTGCGTAAGTGTCTAAGTTAAAGCTATAGACGTTGCCGTTTTGATAGTCGCCTACAACCGTTAGGTTGTTGAACGACATCTGACAATTGCTGCGATGGCGGACAAACTCGCCATCAACGTAGCCCGCGCGTTCGTGCCACGCCTGCGTCGCTGCGTCGTATACCCAAGTGGTGTTGGCCGTTGGGAAGATTAGCACGTAAAAACTATGGCCGTCTTGCTGGTAGGTGTAACCAATTGCGTCAGACAAATTGCCGTACTGTTGAATCTGCCATTCGACAGCGTGCGTAGACACGCGCTGGCCTGTGTACCCGTTGGCTTTGAAGACAATACCTTGGCCGCGACGATCGCGTCCTAGCCAGAAGATGCTGTTGTCCATCTTGGCAACAGAGTAAGGCGCAGCGCAACCCAACTCGTTAAACGCGCCTTGGATGCGCTCTAATGGAAAGCCTGGATTGCCTGGGTCATACCAGACTTCAATCGAATTGGTGCCAAACGCCCAAACTTCGCGAAAGTTGGATGCTACAGCAATCAAACCATCGGGCGAACCTTCAGTGCTGGCGAACGACAATGGATCGATCGACGTGCCGTCTAGCAGCGCTGTCACCCACATCTTTTGGCTGTTGGGTTCGTTGAACACAAAATAGCCATCAAGATAGCAGACAGTGACTGCGCCAGGGAAGTCTGGGTCTGTGATCTGCGCAAAAGCGTTTGTTGTGTTGTTGTAGATGTAGCTAGGACCGTTACACGCGATGAACAGCTGCGTGCCGTTGTCAGCCAAACTGACGGGGCCTGTGCCACTCACGTCGCCAATTTTGGTGGCAAGGAACGAGTCGTCCATCTTGTACAGCTCTGTGCCTGAGATCACAAACGACACAGTGCTGCTGGATGAAAACGCCCACAATCCTCGGATCGGCCCAGCACCTATGTTCGCCAGCAAATTCAAGCCTGGCGCGCGCTGCAAGAACGCAGGCTCTTTACCTGCTTCCGGCACAACCTCGGGAAACAAGTTGACCATGCGGTTGTCGGCCGCGTTGACACTGCGGGCGACATAGCTGGAGCCAAGGATGGGCGACTTCATTAGAAGTTTCCAGAATAGATGTTGAAGCGTTGACGGCTGGCGACCAACGAGTACGGCAGCGCCATCACGTCATCTGGGTTGTTAATGCGCTTCAAATTGCGCTTAGAAGTCATGGCAATACGCGAGACTTGCTGGCTTGGCTCGACACCAAATTCAGGCGCAATTTCCATTGCCAAGTTGTACGTAAAAGCACGTAGATAACCTGGCGGGTAGTACAAAACGGTGGCCAAAGTAGCTGGCTGGTCCAACTCTTGTACGCTGATAAAGTGCCACTCCAAGTTCTGCGTAGGCTTGGGATACACCGTCATCTGAATGTTCGGGTACTCCATGTTGATCCACATCACTTGGGGATACGTAGAAGTCACTGTCTTAACCGCAATGCCGTCGTATTGCTGTTGGTTAATAAATTTGATGCCGTACGACACGCCGTTGGGCGCTACGTAGTACGTGGAGTCATCTAACAAGATTGGGCGGATGCCATCAAAACCGCCTATGCTTGCACCACTAGGGCCAAGATGGCGCTGAATCTCACCAGCTGGCCAAGTGAAGGTTTGATCGATAGTGTTAAAGATCATCAACCGCTCGAGGTTCCAGCTGTCGATCATCTGGTTCAACGCCATCAACGCGTCGCTTGAGACTGAAGCACCTGGTGTTTCGTCTTCAGCTAGTACGCCCAGCAAGCGAAGCGCCCTGTTTATCTGGTCACCCGCCGTATAAGTTGTCATTTTTCAGCCTCTTCGGTGGTCACTTTACGACGGCGCTTAACTTCCAGCACGTTCACGGGAGCCGCTTCAGGTTCAGAAGGCGTGTCAGGATTGTAGCGTACCCAGCCATTCTCTTCGTCCGCAACAGCTTCGGCTTCTATATTTGCCACTTTAGCGCCGTGCACGTCATGTTTCATGTAAATGACTGGCATTTATTTCCTTAAAAACGGGGGCCGTAGCCCCCATTTAGTTAGCTTGCGCCGTGGATGATGGCGTAGTTGATGATGACAGCTTCAGAGTATGAAGTGGCACTCAAATTACGCAACGAAATCAAAGCAGAGCCAACCGTCATGTTAGAAACGTAAGTTGTATACGCTCCAGCAGTGCTGCCAGTAGTGGTACTGGATACACAAACAATGATTGTGTCGTTAGCAGAGATTAAGTTATTAGTCAACGTAAACGATGCTACTGCACCGCCAGCCAAAGCTGCGTTGTTCATTGTGATACGGCCAGCAGACTTGTTCAGAGTTACCCCTGTGGACTTGTCTGTCAATTGTGTCACAGTGCCTTGAGCTGCTGTGCTGTAGCCAATCTCTTGGCTTGCGTAGCAGGTAGTAAACTCGGGGTCGCTATATGCGACGCCAGTTGCTTGTGTATTAGGCATGTTGTTTCCTTTAAAAATGGGAGCCGAAGCCCCCATTTAGTTTAGGACAAGCGATACAAAGACCAAGTGCCGTCGCCGGTTTTAACTGCGCGGAAAGAACCAGTCGTGCCAGCAGTAGCTGCCACGGTGGCCAAGCCAACAACAGTCCAGCCTGTACCAGCGGTCATGGTGATGACGCCAGTAGAAGAGCCGTTCACGTTGCAAACGCTAAAGTCAAAAGAGCTGTTCACTTTGGCGCTAGACACAGTTGCTTCCAAAGTTGCCACGGCGGGCAAAGTGTAAGCAGATGCAGTAGTGCCAGGGCTGCCCAACAAGATGCCAGAAGTGATCTGAGCAACAGTCAAGGTAGCGCCAGTAGTGGCTGTGGGAGGGGTGGGCTGAACACCCAAAGTGACTTCGGTAATGTTGCCGTCACCAACTTGGTAACCGCCAGCGCCGTTAGGGAGTGCCATGATAGATTTCCTTTAAAAAGATAAAACGATGAAAGGGGCCGAAGCCCCGTTTCAGATTAGCCCCACAGGCGGACAGCCATTTGTGGGCGGATTGTGCTGTAGCCATACAACACGTCGATACGGCAAGGCATACGATCGTTGTTGATGTCGTACTGGCGGACAATACGCAAAGAGATGCCGTTGTGCACAGCGCGGCTGGCCATGTCGACGCCTTGAGGCAACAACAAGTCAGCAGTCGCGAATGTGATCGCATCTTTGTGGTACACCAAGTTCTGAGCGTACTGAGTAGACGCAGCACCCACGAACACAACAGCTTTGCTGTTACCAGGGAAACTGTCCACGGTAGCCAAAGCGTTAGCAGAAGTGTAGATAGGAGCAACGGTGATGTTACCTGCGCCAGAGCTGTCCAAAGTTGTTGCAGCAGTAGCAACGAATTGGAACAACGAACCGGTAGACTCGCGAGTCTGTGGGTTCACAGCGTAGCAATCAGCAACAGTGAACACGTCGCCGATCTTAACCACGCCAGCGTTACCAGCACCAGTGATGGCGATAGTAGTTGCGCCTTGTGCAGTCACAGCAGCAGAAGTTGTGCCGCCAGTAGCAGTACGTGAGCCAGTGGTGAATTGCTTGATCGACTGAGACATGTTGATCTCTTCAAAGCCCAACACGCCAGTGCCCATCATGCCGTTCTTGAATTGTTTGCTGATAGTGTCTGTTGGGTTGAACAGACCTTTCATGCCTTCAACCAAGCCAGCGTTAGCAGCAGGGTTCACGGTAGCGTAACGTGGGGACATCACAGCAGCGTTCTCGTTCAGTTTCTGTTGGGCTTGCAACAAGACCAAAGAAGTCGAAGGAGTGGTGCCAGGTGTACCAACGGTGTTACCAACGCTCAAATAGGCGTTAGCGACATCAGCGTCGATGGACGAAGCCAACTGGCTGATACGAGGCTTCAACACACGCTCAGCGAAGTCATCCAATTGCAAGGTCAATTCAGCAGATGTGAAGTTGATACCGATGTGCTTTTGGCTGGCCACAGTCAAAGTGGTGTACTGTTCATTGTCGTCTTGAACTTGCAAGGCGGCGCCGTCAGTCACCAGAGCGCGGTCGGGCAAACGGATACGCAGGGTCGAACCAATCTTGGCACCTTCAACAGCGAAGCTGTCGTCGTACTGACGGTTCACGTTACGGGTGATCACAAGGTTGTTCTCGAGGATCTCCAAACTTTTTCTTGTGATCATGTCAATGGTGAGAATCGAATTACTCATATAAATTCCTTTAAGAAGTCAAAGTTGTTTGGTGAGGACAAACGCCGCCGTTTTTATGTTTTCCTACCTGACAGTTCATACAAAGAACTTGGTACCCCGAAGGAAACCCGTTCTTACGAAGCCACTGATAGAAACCTGTACCGCTTCCGCTATACAAGCCTGATTTTCGCTCAATTGCGCCGTTGTTGTCTATATGATCTATCGAAAGAAACATTGGTTCATTCTCGTTGCAACAGTTACATCTATAGCCGCCATAAGCGTCAAAAACTTGTTCTTTGCACCGGTCTTGATTGCGTTTGGTTTTCGCAGATTCGGCAGCACGCAAAGCGGCGACTTCTTCTGGCGTTCCATTTGCAATCTTTCGGTTACGGTGTTCACGTTTATGCTCACGGTCTTTATCCCGATTTGCTTCACGCCAATCCCGCATACGTTGATTGAACTTTTCCCGATTGCGTTCTCTATATCTGGCAGATGCTTCTCTGTTGCGTTGCCGCTTCAGTTCTTCAGCCGTCAAATATAAATTGTCACTCCCCATTATGATTCTCCTAATTTCAAGTAATCATTCTACCTGATCTTAGGAGAATTAGCGGTTTTGTGCCTGCAACTTCTTAACCTGTCTTGCACGTTCGGCTTCAATCCACTGCGAGGTCGTCATGTTCTTGGTAGAACGTGGGTCCGTAGTGTCATAAGACGGCGCTCCAGTAGAGCGTGCGTTAACAGGAGAAATCGGCGCAGGCGCGGATGTAGTTCGTCTTACGGGAGGTTCAGCTGCCAACTTGGCTTCGATCTTCCCGATTTCCTTCGCCTGACTGAGTGGCGACATGCGTGAGATGCGATCTGCGTCTTTGGGGTTGGAGCCGAGGTAGTAAGCTAACTCAGGGCCAATGTCCGAGGACTGGATCGTTTCTGCCATCACGTTTGTGATCGTCAACTTGGGGTTGTAGGCGACTTGTTCAAAGTCGTCGTACTTGTCCCGAGCTGCTTCTTCACGCTCTTGATAGCTTTCGAGTACGGCAGATTGCTGCTTGGCTGCTTCACGTTTGGCGATCAGTTCTTCGGCACGTTGATAGGCCAATGCTTCCGCATAGGCTTCAGGCGTCTCAAACTGGTCAACGGATGCAGTTGACGGAGCTCTCACGATCTGCGTTTCGGCAGCTCGCTGTTGCTGTTCTCGTTCCCACTTACGTTGCTCTCTTGCGAGGCGTTTGCCGATCATTGCATCGATTTCAGCCTGTGAGTACTTTTTTTCCTCTGGCTGTTCTTTGCTTTCATCAGCGACTTCCGGCGCATTTTCAATCGCTTCAGGAGTGGCCGTCACTTCTGGCGCAGGCGCGGAGTCAACTTCCGCTAAGGCTTGGACTTCTTCAGTCATATCACGAATCCTAAGATTCCCCAGTGAGCCTCACTGGTACGGTTTATTTTACTTCAAGAGAATCTTTGAGCATAGATGCGAACGCATTGCGGCCAACTTGCAGCTGATCCACGTTGAACTTGGCACCTCCGAGCTTACGGTCTAAGTCAGCCAAATGGTTGACCAGAGTTTGTTGCTCGGGTGTCAAGTCTTCAAATGCGTATTCAACGCCGTCGATCGTAATGGGTGTTTTTGTATTTGCCATTATTTTCTTTCAAAATTCCACCATCAAAGGCTGGTGGAGTACCTATGCAATTTCAGCAGCTCGGGCTTCGACTTCCATTGGGTTGTCATGATACCCGTACTTCGCTTGATAATACAGGTATTTTGCATAAAAGCCAACTAGCCCGTATTGTTCGTATTGTTTCCAATGCTGCCCTTCGTGCCTTGCCAAGCGTTCTTCATTGAGTCGTTCAGGCAGCGCGTAGATACCAAAAGGCGGCAAGGTGATAGCACCAAAGCCTTTGCTTTCAAGGTACTTGCGGATGAGGTACGGTGCGGGTTTCATTATTTAGATTCGAGGGCTGCAAGGCGTTTACGAAGGGATTGGACTTCTGCCCACAAAACAGGCACAAGAGCAGAGGCGTCCATCTGTTGATACACAGGGTTTCCGTCAGCGTCTACAGCGTCTTTCTCGCCTGTGTGTGCGTAATCAGGTGTTTCGTGAGCAATGAACATTGGGCGTTCTTGTGTAGCGCCTTTCATTTTGCCCATGTAAACAGGAGTTGAATCAATCACAGAGCCGCTGTCGGTAATAGAGCCGTAAATGTCTTTGGCTCGGTAGTCCGATGTTGTGTTGTATACAGTTAATCCGCCAGCACGGTTATATGTAATTGAGCCGCGAGCTGTGTAAGTTCCTTCAGTACCAAATTCAAAGAAATAGTTGTTTCCAGACGTTGCTCCGTTCCACATGGAAACAGGCTGCTGTCCTGCGGTTCCAGAATAAAAAGTGCTTGCACTACCTGCTGCCGTATTAGTTCCGACCAGCAATCTACCGCTGGAGTCTATAGTGGCACGAATCGTGTTGTTAGTACCAAACTGAATTGGATAAGCGCCTGTATTTGAAAGAACTGTTGCGTATGGCGATGAACCAGATGCAAGGTATCCACCAGCACTATTGTCTGTCCCTACAACGGTTACTGTGCTGTTTACAAAACTTTGAAATGCGGCATATGTACCAGTTGATGCAGTCACCGCTACTTTCATTGCCGCTGCATTTGGATTGTTAAATGTTACTTGCGCACCGCCAGATGTAGATGTTGTTCCAACCAGCAAAACGCCATTAGCATCAAGCGTCATTGCTTGGGTAAAGGTTACTGGGTCGTTTGCGTTTGTTCCAACGCCCGAAAGATAAACAGTAAATGGATTACTTTCATTTGCTTCTATGCGAGTTGCACGAACGCCTGCATTTTGATACGCCCAAGTTGAGTTTCCTGTGCGATAGCAGTTAGCTGCAATCCCTGTATTCCAACCGTAAACAAGACCGTCAGCATAAACAGAGCCAGCCGAATTAACTGAAACTGCTTTTGCGCCAACCCATGCTTTAGGAGTAACACCCAAGCCTAGGTTGCCTGAGGAGTCGAGGCGCATGAGTTCAGACCAAGAACCACCGTTTGGAAGTCTATTCCAAGCAAAATAATCACCTGAGTTTTGAATTCCTGTAGAGTTGTTTCCAAAAGTCCACTCAGAAGTTGTGTTAGCAGACAGAAACCTAAAACTTGTTGCATTTGTTCCTACACTGGTATTAATTGTTCCACCAGTACCAGTAACTTGCAACTTATAAGCAGGAGAACTCGCCCCAATACCCAAACCTGTGCTGGTAAACACTAGGTCAGTACCCGTAGTCAGTTGCTTAGAGCCGTTGAGATAGGCAACACCGTTTGCTGTGCCAGAAGTCAGGATAGGATTATTCGCAAGCGTCAACACGGCGCTGGAGTTGATCGTTCCGGCGCTGGTAGTGCCGACTACAAACTGCATGCCTGGTGTGTCACTGCTGTCCCAAAAGGTCAAGCCTGTGCTGCCAGTGCCAGCCGCATAAACCACTGCTTTGCCAGCCAAAGTAATGCCACTTGCTGCTGGGTAAGTACTAGAGTAAGCCTGCAACTGTGCAAGCTGTACATTACTCTGGGCCGTAACGGTTGAGTAAGCACTAGACCCAGCGCTTGCATTTACCGCGCGTATAAAACGAGCTGTGTTTGTTGTGTTGCCAGTTCCAACGTCAAAGTTGCCAGTGCTTGTAAACGTGGCAGCAACTGCGCTGTTGGTAGAAATACTGACGGTGTTGGCCGACGGCAAATACATACCGTTTGTTGGCACAGAGCTGCCGTTGGGGATGAACGAATTAGCCGTCAATGCACCAATACCAGAGATTGTTTTGGTGTTGAAGTTCCAGTTGCCGCTTGAGTTAATTGTCCCCGCGAGTACCCCTGCGCCAACAACAAAATCAATTTGAGGTGTCGTAGAGTTGTCCCAAACCAAAAGTCCTGCGCCGCTACCTGAAGAATACAAGGCAGACTTACCTGCAACTGTAATTCCACTTACGGAGGGGTATGTGCTGGAATACGCTTGCAACTGTGCAATCTGCGTGTCGCTTTGAGAGTAGACCGACGCAAAAGCACTTGACCCAGTGTTTGTGTTTACGGCACGAACATAGCGAGATGTGTTTGCGTTGCTGCCTGTTCCAACGTCTAGGTTAAAACCGTTAGAAAAAGTACCGACAACTTTTGTGCCAATAATAAAGTCAAGCTGCGGTGCTGCTGAGTTATCCCAGATTTGTAATCCAGAACTACCCGCACCGCCAGCTGCGTAAAAAACTGCTTTACCTGCAACTGTAATCCCACTTACGGCAGGATAGGTGCTAGAGTATGCTTGCAAACTGGCAATTTGCACATCACTTTGAGCAGTAGTGGTTGCATAAGCGCTTGACCCAGTGCTATCATTTTTTACTCGTATAAAACGAGCAGTATTTGCACTGTTACTACTACCAACGTCAAGATTGCCGGCAGTTGAAAAAGTGCTTATGATTTTTGTGCTGAGAATAAAATCAATTTGCGGTGTGGTAGATGCATCCCAGATTTGCAAACCAGAACTACCACTTCCGCCAGCTGCGTAAAGAAGTGCTTTGCCTGCTTGAGTAATACCGCTGATAGCAGCAGTGGTGCTTGAGTTTGCAGTTATTTGAAGAAGTTGAGCATCACTTTTAGCCGCAACACTAGCAGCTGCTAACGGGTCTGAGCTCGTATTTACAGCTTGAATAAATCGTTGTGCAGCGGCAGGGTTGTTTGTGCCAACATCAAAGTTATTTATGTTTGTAAACGTAGCTGTTCGGATGCCGTTTGTAGAAATAGAAAGCGTATTGGCTGACGGCAAATACATGCCATTGGTAGGTGCGGTAGAGCCAGTTGGCTCGTAACTTGACGCAGACACAGCGCGGCCAGCAGTCAAATTGGCAATAGAGACTTTAGAGGTCGCGCTGCTTTGCACAATAGGCAAAACCTCAGTGCCCACAACGGGCGTGGTTGCTGAGGGCAGTTGCGAGATTTTGGTATTGGCCATTTCGGGTCCTTATTCGTAAGCGACGGTGAACGATGCAGAAGTGCCAGCCAAGACGATGTACAGACCCTTGTTGAAATACAAACCAGCCGGAATGTTTAGATAAGTTGTGCTTGCCGACACGCTAAAAGTATCCACAATCTTAGGGTCGCTTGTGCTGCCAGCGCCCGAATCATAAATAGTCAATGTACCGCTTGAAGAAGCTGACACAAAGATGCCGAACAGCTTGCCAGCGCCTACTTTGACTTGGGTGGTTGCGGCAGCTTGGGTGTAATTAGCCATGATGATTCCTTACGCTAAAAAGCGGAGTTTGTACAGAGTTCGCAAATAAACTTCGATGATGTTATCGATCAATTGTTGCAACGACATATCAGTCCTGTCAACAACTTCATACCGACCTTTTTCGATCTCATCAAGTTGTTCTTGCAAGAACTCGATTATATTCGTTGTCTTCTTGGCCGCAGGGATGGCAATGGGTCCAATCAAGCCATGACGGCCTTGGTAGGCTTCAGCAAAATCATCCGCAGCGCCAATGATGCGCTCATAGAAGATGTTGAGGGCCACGTGCTTGGAATAGCTGCGGGTGTTTAAATGCACTGAATGGGCCACATTACGACCCAAAAACAGCAAGCCAATCAGTTGTGCGGCGGTCATTGTGGCATCCCTTGTGGCATAGGTTGTTGCTCTTGAGCTTCATTAGGCATCTCAGGTCCAACATCAACATCTTGGCCAGGCATCTCAGCAATCAGGTCACCTGACGTGATCATGCCGTGCACTGTACCCAAAACAATGTCTTGAATTTGCTCAGGCGACATACTGGCTTGAACAGCTGAAATTCGTTGAGTTTCAGCTTGGTAAGCCTTGATCTCAGCCTCGTAGTCTTTGCGTTTCATGTCCTGCATTTCGATAGACTTGCCGACATTTTGGATCATCTTGTGCATTTGTTCCATCTCTTGGCCCATCGCCTGCATCTGCTGTTCAGCAGCTTGCAGCTCAGGCGATTTGTCGTCAGAAGCCAAGATTTTCGGATCAATGGTTTTCTTAAAACGTGCGGACATTTCTTGCGCGCCTGGCCAATCCATGTTCTTGACGAACAAGTCGCCAGCCACAGACCACAGCTGCGGGTTGCCCTGCAACAATTGAGCCATAGCTTCCAGCGCTGCTTGACGCTTGGTTGCGTAGCCTGGGCCAGTGGTAGCTACCACATCGTACTTACCAACGCTTGGATTGTAAACTTTTTCGATCACAATGCCGTTTTCATCCATGATCTTATTGACTGGCATCGGCTGGTCAGGGTTGATCTTGGCCATTTTTGTGTCGCCATCTTCACCAATGACGCGTGCGATGCGCTGTGTGTCGTAAATCTTGGGGATCAGGTCGATCAACTGACGCGCAATGTGACGCACGCCGCGAGCCAAGTTGTCACCGTAGTGGTATGTACCAACATCACCCTCACGTTGGCGAGCCAAAATGGCTTTGCCGCTGCGTTCGTTTGAGCCCATGCCCAAACTGGCGTTGTACTGGCCGGTCGTTGCCTTAATGTCCTCAGCAGCGCCTGCCTTGGCTTGCAAAAGGCCGCTAGAAGCCATCGGAGGCTGTGCCCGCTGGGGTAGTGGCAACATAGTGCCTTGGCCGTCTGTAACGTCCGGATTGACCTCCAGATACGGCCAATTGTTGGTGTTAGCGGTCTTCCACTTGTCCTCGTAGCCTTCAAACTGACCGCCGTAGCCAATAAATGGCGCTTTTGGCGCCAAAGCCAGCATTTCTGCCTCTTGTGACACCCAGTAGTTGTACATCCGTTGGGCATCTTTGGCATTTCTGACAAGTCCACTTACGTACAAACGACCGTCAACCTCAAATTCGTTGCCCACAATGCGAATCACAGGAATCCACTTGCCCGCCCACTCGCGTTCTTCAAGGATTTCGTACCCGTTGATCTTGCAATACTTGACTTTAGGGCGTTCCGACACGCGGTTGCGCTTCGGTTTGCCGTAAATAGCACGCAATTCCTTGTCTTCGGGTGTGCCCTCGAACGCTGTAGCGTTGCCAGGGTACAAATTCAACGTGGTTTTGTCGTAGTCGATGTAATAGTAATCAGCGATGCGGATCGTGTCCTCGTTCAGCCAGTTGCTGATCGATTGATCGCCCACGCCAAGCGACTGCAAGGTCGAAACGGGCGACGCATCGGGGTACATGCGCTCGTATTCGGCCTTAGTCACGTCTTCCGTGATGAAACAATACTTAGCATCCGCGCCAGTCGGGTCTTGGATCAGCGGGTCCATGTAAACCGAGAACGAATTGCGGATACGACCGATTTTAATGTCTTGATCGAACGTCTTGTCGTCGCAATACTCGGTCAGAAGGCGGATGTAGCCCTCCCCGTAAGCCACTTGATTCTCGCACGCTGTATCGTATGCGACATCAGCGTCAGAGATGTACTCAATGTGGCGAATCATGCCGTTGAAAATCTCTGCGACTTCCACGTCGGCGTTGTCATCGACTGGGATGACCTTGGCGCCTGGGCGATTCTGACGCTGGTCGTTCGTCACTTGACGCACGTGCTGTGGCAGCTTGTTGATCGTCAGCGTGGGCCGCGCGTTGATCGTTTGGCCCTGCACCGCGCCGCGAGTTGCCAGCACATCGGATGGCCACTGCCATGAGTTGTCAGGCGAGCCAGCATAAAAGCGCAGGTCGTCGATTTCATCTTCGCGTGACTCCATCAGCGCAGACACCGCCATGTCCAGTCGCGCGCGGGCGACAGTCAGAATATCTGAGTCAGATTTTGCAGGTTTGCCGCCGGCAGCTACGTTTGCTGCGGCGACCATGCCGGTTGGATCAGCCATTCATGACTCCTAATACGTGGGGCTCGCGCATGACAACAAACTCTTTGCCGTATGAAAACTCTTGGCCCACGCCGTAGTATACGTGATCGCCCACTTTTATTTCTTTGCAGTCAGGCCCCACCGCAACCACAATGCCTGTCTCTGGCTTTTCAGTATGAGGTAGCACGAACAATTCGTGCTTCTCATAGTACGGCTCAATAATCAGGCAGTTTTGTAGCGCTTTCATTTTTTCTTCTTTTCGGCCGCACGCTTTTCGCTGTATGCGATCGCCACGCTTTGCTTAACAGGTTTGCCGGCTTTGATTTCAGCTTTGACGTTTGATTTAAACGCTTCTTTGCTTGTGGATTTTTTGAGTGGCATGTTACTTCTTCTTCGCAGTTTTGGCAGAGTCTTTAAAATCTTTGGCAGTTGGAGCGCCTTTAGAACCTGGCGCGCGCATCTTCTCTACTGGCTTGCCAGCAGCTTTTTCAGCCTTGATGCGCTCTTGCTTTTTGTGAATGTTAGCGTACAGTCCAGGTTTCATGATCCCATCCAACCAGTTGACACCATGCCACGGTCCGAGACTACGCGGCGTTTGGGTTCAGTATACTCCCTGTGAGCTACAGGGAAAGCAAAAGTCACGCAGATCGCATCCGCCGCATCTGGCGACGCAAGTCCGCGTGCTTTCATGTCCTTTTTAGATTCTAGAAAAATAGTTCCACGTGAATCAGGCTTCATCATAGGCGAAATCAAATCTGTTTTCAAGAACCTATCTTTAGGGATGCTGGCCGTCTTGAGCCATTCCTTCATTTTGCCCCACATCTCAGCCCGTTTATTGCCGTACATGATCGGCTGCGCGGACTTATTGCCGAAGTTCACCCCTTTGACCTTGTAGCGCTGTTCCTTCAGCCGGTCCACGATGCCAGCACCCAGTCCACCCTCGTCGATCACCACCAGCGCCGGCTTGAACTCCTCAATTGCCTCAATGATGTGCCCCACCACGGTCATGGTGTCGTCGCCTCTGTGCCGGTCGATCCGTACAATGTCCCTGCCCTGCCTGATAGCGATCACCGTAGCATCCGCCCCGAACCGTGCGGGGTCCACGCCGATGATGATGGGCGCCGACTGGTCCTTGTACTTCTCGCGTGCCATAGCGTCGTCCACCACGCCTGACGAAATGAATTGGTCATCTCCCGCGTTGGGAAACTCACCGTATACCTCGACGTGCGCTTGCGCTGAGTCAGCGCCGTATTCGTCGATGATCTGCTGGTAGACCTGCTTGTCGGTCCCCTCAACCGTGCGGGCGTCCACGACCTTGGTCCGCCAGAACTCCCGCTTGCTGTGAAACGTTTCGTAGAAGTACCCCGTGTTGCGGCGCGGGTTGCTAAACGCCAACCAGAAACGGTTGGGCGTGTTCTCAGTAAAGAAGCCGCTTGTCACCGACCAGATGCCGTCGTCGATACCCGACGCTTCATCGAAGATCACCATCACACCGTCGTAGTTGTGCACACCCGCGTAAGCGTCAGGATTCTCAGCTGACCACAGCCGGCCTTCGACGCCCCAGTATCTGGTGCCCTTCTTCAAATCCCGCTCAACCAGTTCCGTCAACCACTTGGCCGGCATGAGTCGCGTCGCTGAAACTTCAAACCAGTGGCTGTTCAGCGACATCGCCAGCCACTTAGTAATCTCCGCCCATGTGACCGAGCGGAGCTGGGCCTCACTGTTAGCCGAGATGATGGTCGTCGAGCCGATGCGTGTCGTCAGCATCCAGATAGTCAGCCAGCTGACCAGTGCCGACTTGCCGATACCACGACCAGACGAGATGGCTTCACGCAGTGTGTCGAAATCAATTTTTCCGCGATTAGTTTTAATGTGCTCCGCCAAATCTTGCAGTACTTCGCGCTGCCACTTGCGCGGTCCTGTGAAGTGTTCCAGTGGCGTTCCAGGCGTGCCCCAAGGAAACGCATAAAGTACAAACGCCAGCGGGTTGTCCTTGATCGCCGGCGCCCACAGTCGAGCCATCAGCTCTTGTTCGTCTTCAGCCGAGTAAATTGTTGTTTGCATGCTGTGGCGCTGAACGCGCTGGTAGTGTCTCGGCTTCGATGAACTCTAAGGCGCGCTCATTAGCGGCTTGCAGGGCGGACGTGATGGAGATGCGTTGGTCGACCTCGACGGAGATGGCTTGCTTGGCCACCCAGCCGTGTTGGTGCTTTAAGATTTCCAAGGCCGCTTTGGCGTCGCCTTCCAGCGCAGCTTTGTGCATTACTTCTGACAGCTGGCGCTCGCCGTCTGCGCGTCCTTTTTGTTCGGCCATCTCGGCGACAGGATCAAGGACGCACAGCTGACGGTATTCGGCAGGAAGCATGCCGGAAGCTAAAGCAAGGGTATCGCCCTTAAGCCCGAGCTTGGCGGCGTCGTAGATGGCGTTAAGTCGTGCCTCGGTGGCTTTGACTTCGCGGATGGTAAGCGGTAGCGATTGAAACATGTGTTCCCCGTGCCGGTGGCAAGTGGGGGTGAGTATATACAAAAAATTTAAAAAATAAAAATTTCTTGCAGACGCTCCGTAACCTTAGGCCCATTGCCGTCGGCCCTACCCACCCCCCTCAAAGGCATAGGGTTTACCCTGTTGGCAATGTAAGTCATGGTTTTTTGGCCGTAAGTTTCGTGTAAGGTGGTTGTTGGCTATTTGACCGCCAACATTCAGTTGGTTGCCGCGTGCTATTTGTTGGCAATGTAAGTCATGGTTTTTTGGCCGTAAGTTTCACGTCAGTTTATATTAGGGTTTACCCTGTTGGCACTTTGTGTAGGTCATCAAATGACTTACGCGCTAGACCGCATGGGCATTGGGTTTGAGCCCTTTTTGGCTGATTTTGGACAAAAACTGAAATCGCTGGCTGCGTCCGTGCTACTTACACTAGGTGTGGTATATAAACAACACATTTATGAATTTTCTTTATGAACTATTTTTTAACTTACATGACTTACAAAACACCAAAAACCCAGTATTCATGCGGCTTCCCGCGTAAGTCATTTACGCCCGCGCTCATAGCCCACAATCCGCCAACATAGCCAACACACCTTAGGGTATGTCCTATGTAAAATAATACTTGACAGTGTAAAAGAATCATGTACACTACATACATCAACCAACCACTAGGAGTAAATTATGAAGTTTGCATTTATCCCCAAAGCCCAATATCGCATTGGGCAAATTATCAAAGTGCACGGGAAATCCATGCGCGTTGAAAGCTACACGCACACGGGTAAAAACGTAATTGTGCACACGCTTGAGGGCGCACCTAAGTTTCAGCGCATTGTGTGCGTGTGTACTGATTCAACAATTGAGGGAGTGACAGCATGAAAATTGGTAACTACATCACAACCACTATCTATGGCCGCGCTGTCCGCGTATTGGTCTTGGCTATCCATCGCGGTGGCGCGATTGACGTCCAACGCGCGGACGGTCGCTGCTTCCGCGTGTCGGGGGTGTCACATGTTTAATTTTTTAGTTCTCGCCGCCCGCGCGGTTGCGTTTCTCACTTGTTGCGCTGTCGCTGTCGCGGCAATGCTTGATTACTTCGACGTTCTTGTTAAATAAAGGAAAACATCATGACAGACACAAAATATAACGGTTGGACAAACTACTCCACTTGGCGCGTTCAGTTGGAAGTCATAGACGGGTTAGAGCCCGAATACTTTGACTTAGAAGAGGGCGAGGCCATGACATTGGTTGACGTACACGAACTGGCGGACGCAATGCAAAGCTATGCGGAGGAAGTCATTTTCAGCGGCTTAGGGTATGACGAGCGCCGCCCGTCTAATCTTATGGAAGATTACGCGCGCGCTTTTCTGTCGGACGTGAATTGGTACGAAATCGCGCTTCACTTTGTAAACAACTTTAAGGGGTAAAACATGATTAACGATAAATGGAAAATTTTTGCTTTACAACACGTCCTTAATGACTACACGGGAAGCGGCGTTGAGTTGTTTGACAAACTTGCCGCCGCTGAATATGGGGAATCTGATGCCATATTTGAAGATTTCGCCGTCATTGTTTGGTCAGTTCTTGATTACCAAAGCGCTGATGATATTGCTGAATTTATTATCCAACTTGCAACTAAAGCCCAACAAACAGAGGAAACACCATGATCGAATTCACACACGCCACAACTCTCTACACTGTCAAACCTGAAAACGCTCAGGTTTATCGCGACACACTCGCAAAGCCTAAAAAACACAAAATTGAAGCGTTAAGTAGCGTTAACCTTAAACGCGCGTATCCTGAGTTTTTTTCGGGCATGAGCACCGCTGAGTATGTTGCCGCGTTTGCGGGCTTAAATAGCCGCTTGATGCACCACGGCATTGAGCACAGCTGCCCGAACTATCACAACCCCGCGCCTATGCTTGACGCATCATTCCCTGAATGTGTAGAGGATGAAAATCCCGATTACGTTTACGAACCTAAAAAAGTCAAAAAATCAACGGCTCAGCAGTTGGCAGACGCTGACAATAAACTCGACGCGGCTTACGCACGCATTGACGCATTAGACAATCAAGTCAAAACGTATCGCGCCGCGCTTATGGCTTTGGAGGCCGAGGTAAGCCCCGCCATGCGCGACTTCATCCGCGAGGTGCTGGAATGAACTTAAAACTTGAGGGCATAGAACTAGATTGCCATTTCGACTACACCGCGCCAGAGCCCGAGAACGGCATCCAAGAGCGCGCCGATCTGGTTGCAGCGTTTATCGGCGACGTTGATATAAGCCCGCTGCTGTCGTTCGATCAACTGTCCGAGCTGGAGGCCATGTGCTTGTCGCGGTCTTATTAGCCGCGCTGCTGGCCA
>Ga0209189_1000375_pt1 | contig 37696 bp, 34 predicted proteins | sample C_130820_EF_Meta_FD_187308 | JGI IMG/M metagenome (GOLD analysis project Ga0209189, IMG submission 187308) | Freshwater microbial communities from Lake Croche, Canada to study carbon cycling - C_130820_EF_MetaG (SPAdes) (version 3) | ecosystem: Environmental > Aquatic > Freshwater > Lake...
TTTGCAGGAATTTCCACAACATGAAGACATCATCAAAATACTTACACATTAATAATTTTGAATAAATGAATCAGTACCACGGTGGAACTGAAAGGTAGAATTAGTATTTTTGCAGAATATTTTCAAAAAATAAATTATTTATCAAGATGTTACAACGTCCGCAATCATTTTTATTATTACTTGTCGCTGTTTGCATGGTTTTCTTTTTGGGAACAGAAACTTGGCACAAAACCGTAGGCACAGAAACAATTTCATTGACTGCCTACAGCCTTTCTTATGTAAAAGCTGGCTCTATCGTAAAAAATACGCCCTTATATTATTTAGCAGTTTTGGCAGTTCTTTCGGCAGGCCTTTCGATTTTTACTATTTTTCAGTATAAAAATCGTGTACGTCAGATGTTGTTGGTTTCACTTAATTCGCTTGTTGGAGCAGGTTTATTGGGGGCAACCGTTTATCAAATCCAGATGGATGCCAACAAAATCTTTGCTCCCGGAAATCAAGGTGAGTTTAGTTATAGCTTTTGGGCAGCTTTTGTAGCTTTGGCTTTAAATTGGGTAGCCAATCGATTAATTCGTCGTGATGAGAAAGTAGTGAAAGATGCTGATAGAATGAGATGATTTGTCCAATGACAACAGTCTATTTCTAATAAATTTTAACTTTTTGCCGTTCAGAGGACGCAGAATAGCTTTAAATTTTGAACCTTTATTCCTTCCTCAACAAATCAACTTAAATCCTTCGCCGTGCATATTCATTATTTGCAGCGAAGGATCTTCTTTGAGGTGTTTTCTTAGTTTTGTTATATAAACATCCATGCTTCGGGCATTGAAATAGCTATCATCGCCCCAAATGAGTTTTAGTGCAAAACTTCTGCTCACTGCTTGGTTTTTATTTTGACAAAGCAATTTCAAAAGCTCTGATTCTTTGGTCGTAAGTTTATTTTGCGAATCATTGATAATCAAATTATTGGTTTGGGAATCAAAATCATAAGCACCAATTTTGAAGTTATTGACTTGAATATCAGGCTCTTGCTTGTTTATTCTACGTAAAATCGCCTTCATTCGCATCAATAATTCTTCCATGCTAAATGGCTTCGTGATATAATCATCTGCACCAACCTTAAAGCCATGAATCGCATCTTCCTTCATTGATTTGGCCGTCAGAAATATTATCGGCACATCTTTATCCTTCATTCTGACTTCTTTCGCCAGCGAAAAACCATCTTTTTTTGGCATCATAACATCAAAAATACACATATCGTAACCTCCCTTTTCCAAGAAAAATTTGAGCCCTTCTTCGCCATTTTTGGCCAAATCAGTCGTAAAACCTTTGGCTAGAAGGTATTCTTGAAGCAACATTCCCAAATTTGGGTCGTCTTCGGTTAAAAGGATTTTTGCCATATTTCTATTTTTTAAACCACTTCAATCGAAGGGCTAAATACTATTTCAAATTTGCTGCCTTCGCTCAATTTACTTTCAACAAATATTTGTCCGTTGTGCAGTTCTACCATTTTCTTGACATAACTAAGCCCCAAACCAAAACCTTTCACATCGTGCAAATTGCCAGTCGGAACTCTGTAAAAGCGTTCAAAAATGCGAGTTACTTGGTCTTTTGTCATACCGATTCCTTTATCAGAAATACTGATTTTTAGCGAGTTACCCAGATTTTCGGTATGAATCGTTATTTCTGGATTTTCTGGCGAATATTTATTAGCATTATCGAGCAAATTATAAATGATGTTTGTCAAATGCACTTCATCGGCCACAATTTCTGATTTATCAGCCTCAAGTTTGAGGTTGACGATGCCATTTTTCTGCTCAATTTGAACACTTAAATTTGTGAGCACTTGCTCGATAGTTTCGTGAATATCAACGCTATCCAGCTTTAGTTTTACTTCACCTTTATCGAGTAAAGCCATTTGAAGTACTTTCTCTACTTGTGTACCCAATCGGCGATTTTCGTCTTGAATAATATTTAGGTAACGGTTCATTTTACCGCTATCTTTTTTCACGTCGCCGTCCTTCATTACCTCAACCGCCAACGAAATCGTTGATATTGGCGTCTTAAATTCATGCGTCATGTTGTTGATGAAATCATTCTTAATATCGGCCAATTTTTTCTGCTTCAACATTGTACTTATAGAGCTGTAAAACACGCCTCCAACTGCCAAAAACAAAAGTATTGAACTCAAAAAAACCGACCACATATTACGCAATATAAAACCTTGTGTATCCGGAAAGTAAACGTACAGGAAATGATTTTGTGGCTGTAAATCATTCGGAAAAAGCAAAACTTTATAGGCTTTTTTGAGCAATTCCGGCGTATAATTGACCGCAAACGATGAAAAAATCATATTTGAACTATTTTTTACACCATATTGGTAGGGAATAAAAATTCCTCGACTTTTAAGTTCTTTTTTCAGTAAAGTATCTAGCGTTTGGCGGTCAAGACGCTCATAAATATCACGACTTCCGTGAATCACATCTGTCAAGACATTTCTCACGAGTTCCGCTTTATTTTGGGTTCGTTCAAAGTTGGTCTGAAAATCTTTTTCTTGACTTTTTCTCTTAATTTCAATCGGCTTATCAACTTTATTTGCCATTTTTCTAGAAAAACTCAAAGAATCAGACGAATGTGAGTTATCGTAATAATACTTATATGTAACTAATCCTTGTTGATTTTCGATATTTACTCTCAGGTTTTTAGACTCTTGATTTTGGTTATTACGACTCAACTGAATCACTTGACGATTGATTTCTCCTACTAAATCTTCTACACTTCGCTGACGCATCAGAATTGAGCGAGTCGGTTGCGTAAGTTCTTCCCAAGCTAAGTTTTGCTCTTCGAGCATATCTTTTATCAAGCCCATTTGCCGTTCAGGAATCTCGAATGTTGGTTCTGCCCAAAAAATATCCGATGGGGCAATAGTAATTGTACGATTGCTCATGGCTTTTGGCAAAAGCACCATTTTATGATTTTCTTTTTCAGGTTTTTCAGCATTCAGCACAACTTCTTCAGTTTGTGACTGAATTTCTCGAGTCGCAGGTTTGTAATTTCTTTGTCTTCGAACTTTTTGCTGCGTAATGGCCAAGAGTTTTTGTTGTTCTTGGGCTTTCATTTGCTGATTTGCCAAGAAAATCACCTCTTGTTTTTCGATTTTCTTGACAGTCGCCACCATAGCATCGTTTACGTCACGGTCGAACTGTTCTTTTTTTACTGCAATCGCATTTTCAATCCAATACCACTGAAAGGCTATCAGACCTAACAAAGCGAGCAACATGACGATGATGATATTACGAAAATTCATGATAGGATTAAAGCGATTTTAAGTCAGACAGGATTCAATAAAGCAGTAAGTTTAGATTTGCAATGATTTGCTAAAGTTGACTGAAAACTATTGACTTTTATTCTTGCACGAAATTAACGCCATAAAATCAAAATTATGGTTTATTTAACACTTTTTAACACCAAACAATTTACTAACTTTACATAAATCTCAACAAAACCTAAGCTAATAAATGTCTATTCTCATTGTTATTATTTGTATCGCCTTAATTCTTGGACTTATTTACGCTTGGTTGTACCGAAAAGTATCGAAGCATATTCCCGAAAACTATCCAAATCCTCAAAACCGCCAACAAATAGATGCTTCAAAAAAAGTATTAGTTTGCTTTGGTGATAGCAACACACACGGAAATGTGAGTTATAATTGGGTAAACGATTTGAGCTCTCAACTAACTGACTATCAGATTTTTAATGCTGGAATTAACTCTGATTTAACTTATACTTTGCTCCAACGTTTTGATGATGTAATTGCATGTAAACCAAATTTTATTACAATTTTAATTGGAACAAACGATGTAAATTCAACAATGGGAAAGACAATGGAAAAACGCTACCAAGATTTAGGAAGAGTAAGCAAAGATATATCGCCCAATTTTGAAGATTTTAAGAAAAATTACATTGAAATTATTCTTCAGTTAAAAACAAAAACTCAAGCAAAAATCGCATTAATGTCATTGCCTGTTTTAGGCGAAGATTTAGCTCACGAAGCTAATCAGAAAGCCGATAAATACAGTGAATTTGTGAAGCAACTTGCCACCGATGAGCAACTTATTTATTTACCAGTTAGAGAAAAACAAAAGGAGTTTTTGCAGAAAAATCCGCAACCGTTGAAACATACATTTGAAGAAGCATACAAACTGCTGAACTTTTCAGCAATCAATCATTATTTACTGGGCAAAAACTGGGATGAGATTTCGACCATGCACGGCTTTCAACTGACGCCCGACAATATACACCAAAACTCAATCGCTGGCGGAATGATTAAAGACTTGGTGGAAGATGCAATTGCTTAATTTTTGTCATAAAACTTAAAAATCATACTATTTTACACTCAAACTGCTATGAAACAAGTGTGTATCATCGGAGCTGGTTCTTCTGGAATTACTGCTGCCAAAGCTCTAAAAGAAAAAGGAATTACGTTCGATTGCTTTGAAAAAGGCTCAAATATTGGAGGAGTTTGGCGATACAACAACGATAATGGGCTGTCGTCAGCCTACCGAAGTTTGCATATCAATACCAACCGTGTGGTAATGGCCTACTCTGACTTTCCGATGCCCTATGATTATCCGATGTTTCCGCACCATTCTGATATTATTGAGTATTTTGAAAATTACGTTGAACTTTTCAAATTACGTGAGCATATTACTTTTAATACCTCAGTTACTGATGTTATAAGGAATTCAGACGGCAGCTATAATGTCACACTCGACAACCGTCAATCTTATGATTATCAGTATGTTATTGTCGCAAACGGGCACCATTGGAATCCACGTTTTCCAACTCCTGCTTTTAAGGGAGAATTTACCGGTGAAATTCTTCATTCACATTATTATCGTGAAGCGGAGCAAGTGCAAAATAAAGATGTGTTGGTCGTAGGCATTGGCAACTCGGCCGTTGATATTGCTTGCGAAGCCGCTCGCCAGCATAAAGGAAAGGTCGTGATTTCGACCAGAAGTGGTGCGTATATCACGCCCAACTGGATTTGGAGCATGCCTTTTGATAATTTGGCAAATCCGTTGACCGCAAAACTACCGCTTTGGTTGCAGCGTTTTTTGCTCAATACTACATTGTGGTTGGCTCGTGGCAAACAAGAAGATTACGGAGTACCAAAACCTAATCGACCTGTTTTGAGCGAACATCCGACACTTTCACAAGATTTATTGAACCTTTCGGGGCGTGGATTGATAAAGTTCAAGCCAAATATTAAGGAATTTAGAGGAAAAACCGTAGTTTTTGAAGACGGTACAGAGCAAGATTTTGACATGATAATTTATGCAACGGGCTATAAAATCACGTTTCCATTCTTGAAGCATTACGCTGAATTTGATATAGAAGAAACCAACAATATTGGACTTTATAATAAAGTCATTCACCCCGCTTATAAAAATTTATTTTTTTTAGCCTTGATTCAGCCTTTGGGTGCAATCATGCCATTGGCCGAAATTCAAGCCAAATGGATTGCCAAAATTATCAAAGGAGAAAGTAAATTGCCATCAAAAGAAGCAATGCTTAAAACTATAGAAGTGGACAAACAAGAGATTGCTCATCGCTATAAACAAACCCCTCGGCATACGCTACAGGTTGATTTTTATACTTATAAAGGAATTATTGAAAAAGAAATGAAGCGATGAATTGCTTGTCTCAAAAACCACAAACGCCTCTTTTCAAGCAGAAAAGAGGCGTTTGTAAAAACAAAATGACCTTAAAATCAAAGTCCTTTACCGGTAGCTGCCCAGTAAATACCGCCATACAAATGGTCAAGAAAAGTTTGATCACTATAAACCAAAGGAATATGACCCAAAGCTGTATAAAAAGCACGACCGCCATCAAAATTATGGTACCAAGAAATCGGGTGGAAACCCATTCCTTTTCCTTCATTTTCGCCCCATTTTGTGCTCGGATTATAGGATTTTTCATCAATTGAAACCAAAACTTTCAAATCATTAGCAGGAGAAGGTGTCTTGAATTCGTACCACTCGTCAGTCCAAAGCAATTTTTTAGGGAAACGCTCCATTCCTGGAAAATTACTGTCTTCAACTTTCAAATAAGCCGTTTGTTGTTGTGGATGAATCTTGAAATAATTTCCAACCAATTTACCGTACCAAGGCCAATCGTATTCGGTATCAGTCGCACTGTGGATACCAACAAAACCTTTTCCAGCTTTGATAAATTTCTCGAAAGCTGCTTGTTGTTCATCGTTCAAGATATTTCCTGTTGTATTCAAGAAAATAACCGCTTGGTATCTTTCTAATGCTTTATCATTAAAAACCGAAGCATTTTCTTGCCAATCAACGCTAAACGTGTGTCGTTCTGCCAATTTTTTAATAGCCGTTACGCCATCATTGATAGACTCGTGGTGAAAACCATCAGTTTTTGAGAAAAGTAAAACCCTGAATTGTCCTTGAGCGAATGCAGAAATAGTAAAAGTAAATGTCACAAATAAAAGCAACATCAGCTTTTTTGAAAATTCTTGTTTCATAGTTTTGAATGTAAAAGGTTGAATAAATAGAGAAAATTAATAGTGTCAAAAAAACACTTATTGATAAAACAAATGTATGATTTTGAAATCAAAAAACAAAGAAGGGAGATTTAAACTACCAAATTAGCTTTAATCTCCCTTTAGGTATCGACTCTTTTCTGTAACAGGATTTTAACTCAACAATTCATAAATCCCGGCTACCCCTTGTCCACCACCAACACAGGCAGTTACCATACCATATTTTTTGTTTTGGCGGCGAAGTTCGTTCAAAACTTGAACAGTCAAACGACCGCCAGTTGAACCAAGAGCATGACCGAGAGCAATTGCACCACCATTTGGATTAATTTTGCTTGTATCTAAGCCAAGTTCTTTAATAACTGCTAAAGATTGAGCCGCAAAAGCCTCGTTTAATTCAATAATATCAATATCATCTTGTTTTAAACCTGCTTGTTTCAAGGCAATCGGAATAGCCGCAACCGGACCAATTCCCATGATACGTGGCTCAACTCCTGCTGTTGCATAAGCCATCATACGAGCGATTGGTTTTAAACCTAATTCATTCACCATTCTTTCTGACATAACTATTACAAAAGCGGCACCATCAGATGTTTGTGAAGAATTTCCTGCCGTCACGCTTCCACCCATCGCAAAAACAGGACGAAGTTTTGATAAAGCATCAACGTTTGTTCCATCACGCGGACCTTCATCTTTTGTTACAACGTATTCTTTGTTTTTCTTTTTGCCTGTAACTTCATCAAAATACGTTTCTTTTACTGTAATCGGCACAATTTCACCATCAAATTTCCCATCAGCTTGTGCGGCCAACGCTTTTACATGAGAATAATACGAGAAAATATCTTGTTCTTCCCTAGTAACATTAAATTGTTGAGCCACTTGTTCGGCAGTAAGACCCATTCCGATATAATAATCTGGATGGTGCGAAGCCAAACCATAATTCAACGCCATTTTCCAACCAGTTGTTGGTACCATCGACATTGATTCTGTGCCACCAGCTACGATACAATCAGCCATACCTGCACTAATTTTTGCAGCCGCCATGGCGATTGTTTCGACACCCGAACCACAATAGCGATTTACGGTTACACCTGCTACGCTTTTTCCTAAAGCCAAAAGTGAAATGTAACGAGCCATTTGCATTCCTTGCTCGGCTTCGGGAACTGCATTTCCTACAATGAGGTCATCGACACGAGCAGGGTCTAGATTTGGCACTTGTGCCATGAGATGCTTGATTACATCAGCCGCCAAATCGTCGGGGCGAGTAAAACGAAAAACTCCTTTGGGTGCTTTGCCGACTGCACTGCGGTAGCCAGCTACTATATATGCGTTCATAGTTTTTTTATTTTTAGACAAGAGATTTTAGACAAAAGACAAAAGAACAAACAAAATAAAGTCTCATTCTTGACTGAATTTTCTTTGAAGTGTGAATATAATCGTTTGTATTTCCTGTAATTTTTCACTTAAAAATTTAATGAATCTATTGATATTATATCTAATCTATTTGAAATGATAAGTTGCGTTTCAAGTTCATAAGATGAAGCAAGTGCAATTTCAAGCAATCGGGCAAAATCCTTGTTACTTCCACGTCCAGAACCTTCAGCAATGTTTGAAGGGATAGAAACTGCACAACGTCGAATTTGACTTATCAAACCAAATTTTTCGTCAGCTGGAAATTCTGAGGTGATTTTATAAATAACAGCATTTATCGACAATTGCCAAACTTTCAAATCACGGAAATTATGAACCTGCATTTTATTATTTCAGATTTTACACAAAAGACTTGAGACAAAAGATTCTGGTAAAAAAATAAAGACTTGATAGTTGAAGTTGTTCTTTGTCTCTTGTCTAAAATCTCTTATCTTAATAGATTAGTTCCTCGGTGGTTTTCCGCCACTAAGCAATCCCTGCATACGCTCCAATGTTTTCTTTTCAGCACAAAGCGATAAGAATGCTTCACGCTCCAAATCCAATAAATATTGTTCAGAAACCATTTGTGGATAACTCAAATCTCCACCCGAAATTACGTAAGCCAATTTATCGGCAATTTTTGCATCGTGTTCGGTAATGTATTTACCCATCAACATACCAGTGATACCCGCCTTGAAAAGAGCAATACCAGCTTTTCCTTGAACTTTAATATCAGTACGTTGTTTTGGTTGCGTGTAGCCATCTTCGGCCAATTTGATTGCTTCTTCCTTCGCTTCGGCAATCAATCTGCTACGATTCAAAACAATTTTATCTTTATCGGTTTTCAAATAACCCATATCAAAAGCCTCTTGTGCCGAAGTCGAAACTTTAGCTTGGGCGATATTCATAAAAGCATTTTGAAGAATATTTAATTCTGGGTCGCCCGTTTGGTATAAATCCGAGCATCGTAAAGCCATTTCTTTTGTTCCTCCACCCGCTGGAATTAAACCAACGCCCAATTCAACCAATCCCATATAGGTTTCGGAATGAGCCACAACTTTATCGGCATGAAGATTTAGTTCGCAACCGCCACCTAAAGCTAAGCTATGTGCAGCCGTTACGACTGGAATTGATGAATATCTTGCACGCATCATAGTTTGCTGGAACTGTGCAATCATCATATTTATTTCGTCGTATTCTTGCTCAATGGCAAACATAAACAACATTGCCAAATTTGCACCTGCTGAAAACGCCTCATTTGAATCATTTCCAACAACTAAGCCTCTGAAATCTTTCTCTGCAATGCCGTACGCTTTATTCAAGCCTTCAACAACTTCCGCACCGAAAGTATTCATTTTTGAATGAAATTCTACGCCAGCAATGCCATCGCCCAAATCAAAGATTGTTGAACCTGCATTTTTCCAAATAACATTGGTTTGGCGAAGATTATCTAAAATAATGAACGATTCTGTTCCCGGAATTACTTTATAGGTTTTTGTAGGAATATCATAATATTTACGTTTTCCTGCTTCAACTTTATAGAAAGTCTCATTGCCTGATTCAAGCATTTCATAAACCCAAGCGGCTGGTTTGAGGTCTAAGTCTTCCATAATTTTGAGCATTGGGCGAACCCCAATGGCATCCCAAGTTTCAAACATTCCCATTTGCCAGCCAAAACCTGAACAAATAGCTGCATCAATTCTATATATTTCGTCCGAAATTTCTGGAATACGGTTTGTTGCGTAACGGAAACCATCGGCGAAAGTTTTGCGGTAAAATTCGCCAGCTTTGTCTTTACCAGCCAAAAGAACCGAAAAACGTTTTTTCAAATCGTCGATGCTTTTTGTACTTTCGAGCGTAGCAAACTTAACTTGGGCGGCACCCCGCTTTTCCGAAGGTTTATATTCAAAACTCTTCAAATCTAAAGCAAGAATGAGCGTTTTGCCTGCTGCATCTTTCGATTTTTTGTAGAAACCTTGTCCAGTTTTATCACCAAGCCACTTGTTTTCCATTAATTTTGCCATTGTAGGAGGCAAAATAAAGGCATCTTTCGATTCGTCGTTTTCTAAAACATTGATTAGGTTATTGCAGACATTAACGGTTGTATCTAAGCCAACCACATCTGAAAGTCGGAACGTACCCGATTTTGGGCGACCAACGACTGTGCTGGTAAGTTTATCAACTTCTTCAACCGTTAAGCCCATTTCTTCGGCCACTCTGATGGTTTGAACCATTGCATAAATTCCCAAACGGTTGGCAATAAATGCAGGTGAATCTTTACATAAAACGGTTGTTTTTCCTAGGTAAAGGTCGCCGTAGTGCATCAAGAAATCAAGCACCGATTTATCGGTTTTGTCAGTTGGAATAATTTCCAACAAACGTAAATAACGTGGCGGATTGAAAAAGTGTGTTCCACAGAAATGCTTCTGAAAATCATCTGAACGGCCTTCAGCCATCAAATGAATCGGAATACCCGAGGTATTTGATGTTACCAAAGTTCCAGCTTTGCGGAATTTTTCTACTTTCTCATAAATAATTTTCTTAATGTCGAGGCGTTCTACGACTACTTCAATAATCCAATCATATGTAGCGATTTTAGGCATATCGTCATCAAAATTGCCCAATTTTACTCTGCTTAATGATTTTTGATTGTAAATCGGCGAAGGACTAGCCTTTACAGCCGCTTGGAATAAGTCGCCAACAATTCGATTACGAACGGCTGGATTAGTGGTGTCAAGTCCTTTTGCTTTTTCGGCATCGTTTGGCTCGTTAGGAACCATGTCGAGGAGGAGCACCTCCACTCCGATATTAGCAAAGTGCAACGCAATACGGCTTCCCATAATGCCTGCACCCAAAACAACTACTTTTTTGATACTACGATTCATGGTTTTGTGTTTTTATTTCTATCTATTTCCTTGGTGAACCTTAGGTCTTTGGTGGTATTTTTTAACCACTAATTAACTAAGGATATACTAATAAAGTACATAACACGCTTAATGTTTCCTAGTCTCTTCCTGGTGAAACAACTTGACTCTGTAATCTTTTCACAAGCATCGCGATTATTCTACGATTCAGCTCAGTTTCCATCAAAATATAATATTTATATTGTTCGACTGAAAGTTTTCCGATAATCAATCCAACAAAATAATTGCGAAATTGTGCGTCTTTTTTGATAGTATTTTCGATGTAATTGGCTTGGTCTTCGGGCGAATATCTTTCAAATAGAACCTTGTGTTTGATCAAATATTGCTTGAAAACCGCAATCAATAACTCATTTTGTTCTTTCAAAATGGGTCTTAAAAACTCATTCTGAAAATTCTCTTCGACTGAAATCATATTTATTTCTCTCCAAAAAACCCTTGAATAATTATTTAGTAATTATAAAATAAACATAATTGTGCGACAAATATACACAATCAATATTAGTATGCAAGCATACTAATATATATTTTTATTTGATAAATTTCGTAGGTTTGCTAAGTCCTAATAAACATTAACGTGATGTCTAAACAAGATTTAAGAAAAGAATATCTTCAAAAAAGAAAAGCCCTCACCGAAACAGAAGTTGAGGACTTTTCAAGAAAAATACGCGACTGGTTTTTCAGAAGTAATCCTGTGCATGCTTATGCCACAGTTCATACTTTCCTACCTATCAGACGAAATAATGAGATAGATACTTGTCTCATTATCAATACACTACAAAAAGACTTTGCCACAGATATTGTCATTCCAAGAAGCCACGAAGATGGAACAATGAGCCATTATTTACTCACCAAAGACACGGTTTTTGAGGAAAATAAATGGAAGATTTCAGAACCGTCTACAGTTGGCAATCTTCGGTCTTCAGTCTTCAGTATAGATTTAGTTCTAATTCCATTGCTTTGTTTCGACAAAAAAGGCTATCGTGTTGGCTATGGGAAAGGTTATTACGACCGATTTTTGACCGAATGCCGCCCAGACGTTTTGAAAATAGGTCTTTCGATTTTTGAGCCAATTGATGAAATCATTGATGTCACTGAGTTTGATATAAAAATGAATTACTGCATTACACCAAATAAAATTTGGAGTTTTTCGTAGATTTAGGATTTTTCCAAGAAGCCAATCCAAAATTTACACTATCTTTGCAGTCTAAACGCCCCTAACCCTAGAGGGGCTTAAAATCTTTCATATAAATAACTCCCCTCTGGGGTTGGGGGCTTTTAAAAAAATGAAAATTGCAGTAGTTGGTGCAACTGGCTTGGTTGGCACTGAAATCTTGAAAGTATTGGCGGAAAGAAACTTCCCCGTAAGCGAAATTATTCCCGTTGCTTCCGAAAAATCAATTGGTAAACAGGTTGAGTTTAAGGGTAAACAGTTTACGGTTGTAGGCTACGACGATGCTATCAAGATGAAACCTGCGGTTGCGATTTTCTCGGCAGGCGGAAGCTCTTCTTTGGCTTTAGCACCCTTATTTGCTGAAGCAGGAATTCCTGTAATTGACAACTCTTCGGCGTGGAGAATGGATCCAACTAAAAAGTTGATAGTTCCAGAAGTAAATGCAAATACGATTACGGCAACAGATAAAATCATTGCTAATCCAAACTGTTCTACAATTCAAATGGTGGTGGTAATGAAGCCATTACACGATAAATATAAAATCAAACGCGTGGTTGTTTCGACTTACCAATCGGTAACAGGAACAGGTAAGGCAGCAGTTGACCAATTGTTTGCCGAACGTGCTGGCGACGATAGCGTTGCGAAAGTATACCCGCACAAAATCGACCTCAACGTACTGCCACACATTGATGTTTTCTTGGATAACGGTTATACCAAAGAAGAGATGAAAATGGTAAACGAAACTAAGAAAATCATGGGTGATGATAGTATTGCTGTTACGGCAACGACTGTGCGTATCCCAACTGTTGGTGGACACTCGGAAGCAGTAAATATTGAATTTGAAAACGATTTCGATTTAGATGAAGTTCGTCAATTATTAAGCGAAACTGAAGGCATTATCGTTCAAGATGACCCTAAAAACTTCATTTATCCGATGCCAATTACATCGCACGGAAAAGATGAGGTTTTTGTTGGACGTATCCGTCGTGACGAATCTCAAGCCAAGACATTAAATCTTTGGGTGGTTGCCGACAACCTTCGCAAAGGTGCAGCTACTAACGCAGTTCAGATTGCTGAATATATGTTGAAAGCAAATTTATTATAAACAACTTCCTAATTTGTTGGTTTTGAAGGGGAAGGCATTTAAAATGTCTTTCCTTTTTATTTTAATTCTTAGCAAAAGATTACATTTGTGATAATATAAAAATCTTCAAGCAAAATCAGATCACCGAAGCGACAGGAGAAAAACAAATTCAACCTAACAATGAAAAAGCTATTTTTAATTATCCTATTAAACCTCTTCTTGGGAATGGGGGCTTATGGCCAAATAAATCCCGAAAACATCAAAATCGTAAGAGATAAATGGGGTGTTCCTCACATTTATGCAAAAACCGACCCCGAAGTAGCCTATGGATTGGCTTGGGCAAATGCCGAAGATGATTTCAAAACTATGCAACTTACACTTTTGGCGGGAAAAGGCATGGTTGGCCGCCATAAAGGCAAAGATGGTGCAACTGTTGATTATGTTGTCGCACTTTTACGATGTCGTGAGGTAGTCGAAGAACAATATGACAAAGCCTTATCACCTGATTACAAGGCACTTATCGAAGGATATGTGGCAGGAATAAACGCCTATGCAGCCAAACACCCAGAAGAAGTTTTGGTTAAAGGCTCATTTCCGACAAATACCAAAGAATATTCTACTAGTACGGTACTTTCTCTTTCAATGATTTCAGGTGTTGATGCGGTTTTGCAGAAAATTTTCAAAGAAAAAGTCAAAACACTCAATGATTTTAAGGCCGCAGGCTCAAATGCAATAGCGGTGCATAGCTCGAAAACAAGTGACGGAAATTCGTATTTAGCAATCAATCCTCACCAACCACTCGAAGGACCAGTGGCTTGGTATGAAGCTCATTTGTGCAGCGAAGAAGGTTTAAATGTACTTGGGGCGTTATTTCCCGGTGGCCCTGTGATTTTTGTGGGTGCAAACGAAAATTTGGGTTGGACACATACTGTCAATTATCAAGATAAGGTCGATGTTTTTCAACTCGAAATGAATCCATCAAACAAGATGCAATATAAGTTTGACGGAAAGTGGGAAACTTTAGAGCAAAAAACCGTAAAGCTGAAAGTAAAAATGGGTGTTTTTACAATCCCTATAAAAAAAGTAGCATTGTGGAGTAAGTATGGAGCCACGATTCAGTCAAAACAAGGTACATTTTCAGTCAGATTTAGTGCCAATCAAGATATTCGAGGCATCGAACAATGGTATAAGATGGACAAAGCTCGTAATTTTTCGGAGTTTTATAAAGCAATGCAGATGACCTCAATCCCCGGATTTAACACGATTTATGCCGATAAACGAGACACCATTTTTTATGTAAGTAACGGCAAAATCCCGTTCCGTGCTGAAGGCTACGATTGGAAAAATACAATTCCTGGAAATACCTCAAAAACGCTTACTACGTCATTTCACCCTTTGAAAGATTTACCACAGTACATCAATCCTGCGAGTGGCTATTTATTCAATGCCAATCATACGCCTTTTAATGCAACTGGTGAAAAAGACAACTTAAAAGCCGAAAGTTTTGACCAAACAATGGGCTACGAAGTGAAAGACAATAACCGAAGTATTCGTTTTCAGGAAATGTTTGCACAGTATAATAAAATCTCATTTGAAGACTTCAAACGTATCAAATACGATGGTCAATTACCAAAAGGAAAACTTTATTTTCCTGCTAACACAGATGCTTTATTTCAACTAAACCCAAGTGAATATATTGATATACAGGCACTTATCGAAAATTTAAATGCTTGGGACAGAAAAACCAATGTTGATAGCAAAGGGGCAGCCGAATTTTTGATTATGCTCAACTATTTTACAAACGAATTTGTAAAAAAAGAAGAATTGGCAGATTATGTGCTTACCAAAGAAGATGCTGTTACAGCTTTTCGTCACGTGAATGCATATATGAAACAATATTTTGGACGAACTGATATTACACTTGGAGATTTGCAAAAACTGGTGCGTGGCGATATCGAAAAGCCATCTTGGGGTTTGCCCGATGTCATCACGGCTATGCACGCCCGCCCGTATAGAGATGGTAAATTGAAAGTCGTGCAAGGTGAATCATATATTGGATTAATTAAATTCCCGAAAGAAGGCTTGCCCGAAATAGAAACAGTCCTGAACTTCGGACAATCAACTCACGCTGATAGCCCGCATTTTGCCGACCAAATGGAAGTGTATTTAGATCATAAAACAAAAAAAATGACACTTGATAAAGCAGAAGTGATGAAAACGGCAGTTAAAACATACTCGCCGAAATAATTTTTAATGATACAATGTTTGAATGATAGAATAAATGGAATAAATATTCACGCACTCTATCATTCAAACATTCAAAATTGACTATATCCCCGTATAATTAAAAGGAGAAATTCGTCGAAGTTCATATTTAACTTTTTCACCTATATCAAGGGAATCAATAAAATCTTTGATTCGTTTTTCGGTAATTTTTTCGTTTTTGCGAGTCAATTCTTTCAATGCCTCATAAGGTTTCGGGAAACCTTCACGGCGAAGTACAGTCTGAATTCCTTCGGCAACAACCGCCCAATTTTCTTCCAAATGATGGTCAATTGCTTCTTGGTTTAGTTCGAGTTTATTCATGCCTTTTAATAACGAATTTAAGGCGATAACTGTATGACCAATCGGCACGCCCAGATTTCTCAAAACTGTTGAATCGGTCAAATCTCTTTGTAAACGAGAAATCGGCAATTTTGCTGAAAAATGCTCAAAAAGTGCATTGGCAACGCCTAAATTGCCTTCGGCATTTTCAAAATCAATTGGGTTCACTTTATGAGGCATTGCCGAAGAACCAATTTCGCCCACTTTAATTTTTTGTTTGAAATAGCCCATCGAAACATACGCCCAAACATCACGAGAGAAATCAATCAAGATGGTATTGAGGCGTTTGAGGGCATCAAACATAGCCGCCAACATATCGTAATGCTCAACCTGCGTAGTTTTCTGACTGCGAGAAAGTCCCAAGTAATCATTTACAAAACTATTCCCAAACGTTACCCATTCGGTCTGCGGATATGCCACATGATGAGCATTGAAATTACCCGTTGCTCCACCAAATTTGGCCGCATAGGGCACAGCATTGAGCATTTCGAGTTGTTTTTCGATTCTTTCGCAGAACACTAACAATTCTTTACCTAAGCGAGTAGGCGAAGCTGGTTGTCCGTGCGTGTGGGCGAGCAGTGCAATGTCTTTCCATTGTTCGGCCAATTCGTTCAATTTTGCCAAAACTTGCTGAAAAGCAGGCAAAATCTCAACCATCATCGCTTCTTTTAATGAAAGCGGAATGGCTGTATTGTTGACATCTTGCGAAGTAAGTCCAAAATGTATAAACTCCGAATGTTGCCCGATTCCCAAAACTTCAAAAGCATCTTTGATAAAATACTCAACGGCTTTGACATCGTGGTTGGTTACTTTTTCGGTTTCTTTGATTTTAAGTGCATCTTCTTCCGAAAAATTTTCATAAATAACACGAAGATTTTTATACAAAACTTTATCAAAACCTTCGAGTTGAGGCAAAGGAAGTTCGCAAAGAGCAATAAAATATTCAATTTCAACTCTCACACGGTAGTGAATGAGTCCAAATTCAGAAAAATATTTGGCAAGATTTTCAATTTGTCGGCGATAACGGCCATCAATAGGAGAAATAGCAGTAAGAGTATTCAAAAGCATAATTTTTAGGTAAAAATCTTTGGAAATTAGGATTTTGAAGGAAAAACATTGGATTTGGTTGAATAATATCTTTTTGAAAAAGCCTATTTTGCTTCCCACCAACATACAACATCGAAGTTCCAAACTCTAAATTCAAAGTACAAAGTTAAACCTATTGTGTGTTCTGACAAAATAAATTAACTTGCCAAACAATTTCAACCTTATAATATACAAAACCTCGATGCAAACTTCAAATTTTATTGGTGAATTACTAGGTACGCTCGTACTTATTTTACTAGGCGACGGTGTGGTCGCAAATATTCTTTTAAAAGGTTCAAAAGGCGAAAACGGCGGATGGTTAGTAGTAACCACAGCTTGGGCATTTGCCGTGATGTGTGGTGTGTTTGTGGCTCAAAAATTTGGTAGTCCCGATGCTCACCTCAATCCTGCTATTACGATTGCAATGGCTGTAAAATCTGGCAATTGGTCGAATGTTGCTCCATTTATTTCTGCTCAATTAATTGGTGCATTTTTGGGTGCTACACTCGTATGGCTCACATATTTGCCACATTGGGCAATAACCGAAGATAAGGGTGCGAAATTGGGTGTTTTTGCTACTTCCCCTGCCATAAGAAATACTACAAGTAATCTTATATCTGAAATCATTGGAACCTTTGTATTAATCGTAGTGTCTAATTCCTTTACTGCCGATTTACCAAATGGATTTGCTCCATACTTAGTAGGTATGTTGGTTTGGTCAATAGGCTTATCTTTAGGTGGTCCGACTGGCTACGCGATTAATCCTGCACGTGATTTAGGACCACGTATTGCTCATGCAATTTTACCCATTTCAGGCAAAGGCACAAGCGATTGGGGCTATGCTTGGATTCCAGTACTAGGACCAATCGTTGGAGGTATTTTGGCCGTACTCATTTTAAATGCCTTTAATATTTAATTCAATATTCCTCTATTTATTCTTCTTGCTTTTAAAATTCAATACCATGAAGCGACTATTTATTATTTTAATGTGCTTTGCATCAACCGTTTGGGGACAAAATACTTACAGTATTATTCCTCAACCTGACACTCTCATCGCAAAAAGTGGGACATTCGAAATCAATAGCGAAACCCGAATTATTTTACAAACTAACGATGCCCCAACAGCAGCGGTTGCCAAGCTTTTTTCGAATCAGGTATCTATTACAACTGGGATGAAACTTTTTACGGAGGTTTTACTTGCAAAATTGCCTCAAATTAAACCCAAAACAAAAAAATCGATTCCTGCTTCGCCAATTACGAACGCTATTTTGTTTATAAAATCAACTCAAGCAATGCCCGAAGATGGCTATAAACTTTCGGTTGAATCAAATCTCGTGACTATCACAGCAAGTGGTTCACAAGGATTTTTTTATGCTCTTCAAACAATGTTTCAATTGCTTCCTGCCGAAATTTATAGTTCATCCAATATTAATGGTTTACAACTAAAAATGCCTTGCGTAAGTATTGTTGATAAACCACGCTACGAACACCGTGGTTTTATGCTTGATGTGGGTCGTCATTTTATGCCATTATCTTTTGTTAAGAAAACTATCGATTTATTGGCAATGCACAAAATGAATATTTTGCATTGGCACTTAACTGAAGACCAAGGTTGGAGAATCGAAATATTGAAATATCCTCGACTTACACAATTAGGATCGGTGCGTTCTGAAACTATTGATGGCAAAATGTCTTATAATCAACCATTAAAGTTTGATGGAAAAGAACATTCGGGTTTTTATACACAAGATGAAATCAGAGATGTAGTAAAATATGCCCAAGAAAGATACGTAACAATTATTCCCGAAATAGAAATGCCTGGTCACGCTTTGGCAGCTTTGGCGGCATATCCAGAATTGGGTTGTACAGGTGGACCTTATAACGTAGCTAAAATTTGGGGAGTAATCGAAGATGTTTACTGTCCTACCGAAAAAACTTTCGAGTTTATTGAAGATGTACTCACCGAAGTAATGGGCTTGTTTCCGAGTAAATACATTCATATCGGTGGCGATGAATGTCCGAAAATTACTTGGCAAAGAAGTAAATTCTGTCAAGATTTAATGAAAGCCCAAGGTTTGAAAGATGAACACGAACTTCAAAGTTATTTTATTAAACGCATTGATAAATTCTTGACTTCAAAAGACAGAAAAATCATGGGTTGGGACGAGATTTTGGAAGGTGGACTTTCGCCAAACGCCACGGTTATGTCGTGGAGAGGTGTTCAAGGCGGAATTGAAGCTGCCAAACAAAAACATGATGTGGTAATGACACCAAACTCATACGTTTATATTGATTATTATCAATCTCACCCAATTACAGAGCCTTTGGCTATTGGTGGTTTCTTGACATTAGAGAAAGTTTATTCTTACGAACCAACGCCATCAGAACTAAAACCAGAAGAAGCAAAACATATTTTGGGAGCTCAAGTAAATCTTTGGACAGAATATGTCTCAACGCCCGAATATGCCGAATATATGACATTTCCTCGTGCATGTGCCTTGTCGGAAGTTACTTGGACACCATCAATTAATAAAAATTTTGCAGATTTTGGACGTAGACTAGAAGCTCATTTCAAACGATTAGATGTACTGAATGTAAATTACGCCAAGAGTATTTTTGATGTAAAAGAAACTGCTACACCCAACAAAAATACGCAAACCGTAGAAGTAAAACTCGAACCTTTCGTACGTGATACACAAGTGCGATATTCGCTTGATTTTTCGAAACCTACAGCCAATTCAGCGATTTTTGTGCCACAAACATTTAATAAATTGACCACTGTAAGGGCAGCAATTTTCAGAAATGACAAACAAATCGGTCAGGAGTTCGTAAAAACTTATAGAATGCCTGATAAATAAGATAAAATTAAATCGAGATTTTCAATACTAATTGAGATTTACGGCCACAGATTCACCAAAGCCGCTTTGCCAATGTGCTGAGTGGCTTTGGCTAAATCATCCAAAATAATTGTTGAACCATCTGCACCCAAGTCCCAGATATTTCCTTGCAGAAAAACATTTATCCCCTTTTTTACCCCTGCTTCATTTTTTGCTGTTTCGCCCATTGCGTGTTTTACCCAAGCGTCACCGAGTGTTAATTTACCGATACTCTCTTTGGCATCGGCAGTAGTTTCTGCACCTGAATAGCCGGTCCACTTTTTATTCCAATTACCATAACCATTTGAATACTAGGGGACTTAAGTAGGTAATGATACAAAATTAATCGACAAATTGAAATGATGTAACTTATTGAAAGTTAGTATTTTATTTCTTTTGTCTCAGTACTTAGTTCATGATTAATAATCCACAAGTCCGTTTAAGATAATTGACTGATATACAGAGATTTAGCTATTTACAAATTTGTCTGTTAATACTATTCAATCACTTATGTTGATTTAATGGGCAATTTTCAAAATATTTTATCAAGATTCCTGAGCCTTTTCTTAATTTTGTTTTACAATTGAATAAACCATTGGACAACATCAACATAAAACTTACTTTTTAAAGCAGACTGTTCATAAAACATGATAGAACCTTATATTGTCGGTATCACGGGCGGAAGTGCATCAGGAAAAACATTTTTTTTAAAACAACTATTAGGTGCTTTTTCTGAGGAAGAAGTTTGCCTAATCTCGCAGGACAATTACTACCGTACACAGGAATTTGTACCAAAAGACCAAAATAACATAGAAAACTACGACCTGCCCGAAGCCATTGATTTTGAGCTGTATGCTCAACACATCAACGACCTCAAAAATGGCAAGGCGGTTCAACACAAAGAGTATGTTTTCAATAATCCTAATGTTGTTCCGAAAACCCTTACTTTTAAATCAGCCCCAATCATTGTAGTTGAGGGAATTTTTGTTTTTCACTCACCTGAAGTATCTAATTTACTTGATTTAAGGGTTTTTATCGATGCCCGTGAACATATCAAAATCAAACGCCGCATTATTAGGGATAATAACGAACGTGGCTATGACTTAAACGATGTACTTTATCGTTGGGAAAATCACGTAGCTCCAACTTACGAGAAATACATCGAACCGACAAAATACAGTGCCGACATCATTATCAATAATAATTTACATTTTGAGAAAGGCTTGGATATTCTCACTTCCTTCCTCAAAACAAAACTTTGTTGATTGGTTAGTTTAATAAATAAAATAGGCATATTTTTTGAAAAAACAACCCAAATTTAATCAAAACCTATGATGATATCGGCAAATTAGAAGAAGCCATCGAAACGATTAATGATTATAATAAAATCGGAATTTCTACCAAAGGTGAAAACAAAACCACTCAGTCAGTTGCTTTCAAATATATGTGTAATTGAGTTAAGTTAGGATAAACAAAGTCGAGAGAAAAACTGTTACTTTTGTAATAACAAAATTTCCTATCAGTCTAAACTTTTCTTATGCAAAATATTCTTTTCTGGTTCAGAAACGACTTACGACTTCACGACAACGAGGCACTCATACAAGCATCCAAGGAAGGGAATGTGATTCCTGTTTATATTTTTGATGAACGCCAGTTTATTGATACACCGCTGGGTTTTAAGCGAACTGGGGCATTTCGTGCTAAATTTTTAATAGAATCAGTCGAAAATCTACGTAAGAATCTCCAAAAAATTGGCTCTGATTTAGTTATCAGAATCGGAAAGCCCGAAGAAATTTTGGCCAAAATGGCAGCAGACCTTAAAGTAGCGGCAGTTTATGCCAGTAAAGAGGTTACTCAGCAAGAAACTACCATAGAAGCAAGCCTTTCAAAGAGGCTTAAACCACTCAATATCGAAATAGAATTGGTGTGGATTGCTACGCTATATCATGCCCGCGATTTGCCTTTTCAAATAAATTTTTTATCAGATGTTTTTACTGAATTTAGAAAAAAAGTAGAACGTTCGGCTAAAATACGCCTCACCTTTGATGCACCAAAAAGCCTTCCTAAAATAGATAAAACGATTGAACTGAGTGAGATTCCATCATTAAAAACACTTGGTTATGAAAATATTAAACCCGATAAACGTTCGGTGTTGGCTTTTCAAGGAGGAGAAACTGCAGCTCAATATCGACTTGATGAATACTTTTGGGATAATGATTTACTAAAAACCTATAAAGAGACTCGCAACGGACTAATTGGAGCAGATTATTCATCAAAATTTTCGGCTTGGTTAAGTTTGGGTTGTATTTCTCCTCGTACAATTTTTGAAGAGGTGAAAAAATATGAAAAAGAAGTAACCTCCAATGACTCAACTTATTGGTTGGTTTTCGAACTAATTTGGCGTGATTATTTCCACTTTATTGCCTTGAAATTTGGTACTCGTATTTTCAAGCCAAGTGGTGTAAAGAATGACCTAATGAAATCATGGAAACATGATAAAGTAAATTTCGAGAAATGGGTAAAAGGCGAAACTGGCGTACCATTTATTGATGCCAATATGCGAGAATTGCAGCAAACTGGCTTTATGTCGAACCGTGGTCGCCAAAATGTAGCAAGCTTCTTGACAAAAGATTTGGGTATTGATTGGACTTGGGGAGCAGCTTATTTTGAGAGCCAACTCATTGATTATGATGTTTGTAGCAACTGGGGAAACTGGAATTACTTGGCAGGCGTAGGCAATGACCCACGAGAAGATCGCTACTTTAATATTGGTCGCCAAGCTGATATGTATGACAAGCAAGGCGAATATGTGAAACTGTGGCTACCAGAATTGGCAAAAGTTCCAGCCGACAAAGTCCATTTTACAGGACTTTTGAGCGAAGAAGAACAGAAAAAATATGGAGTTGCTTTAGGTAAGGATTATCCGAAACCTATCATTAATGTTAATAAATGGATAAAGTCTTAAAAAACTTTCTTCAATCGACATCAAAAATATCCGCTTGCTGAATTTTTTATCCATTTATAACATTTAACTACTTGTATATCATTTTCAAATCATTATATTTGAATCAAAATTAACCAATTATAGAAAAAACGAATTTAAGACAATGAACAAAAGCACACTCATCATCGTTGGTATTTTACTAATTTTCGGTATGTACGGATGTAGCTCTTACAATGGTTTGGTAGGAAAAGACCAAGAAGTGAACGGTAAATGGGCAAACGTACAAACACAATATCAACGCCGCTCAGACTTGATTCCGAACTTGGTAAATGCTGTAAAAGGTGCTGCCGATTTTGAAAAAAGTACACTTACTGCCGTTATTCAAGCACGTGCAGGTGCAACAGCCGTAAATATAAAAGCTGACGATTTAACCCCTGAAAACATTCAGAAGTTTCAGGCTGCTCAAGACCAACTGAGTGGTACATTAAGCCGTTTGCTAGTTTCAGTTGAAAAATACCCTGATTTGAAAGCCAACCAAAACTTCTTGGAGCTTCAATCTCAACTTGAAGGAACTGAAAACCGCATTGCAGTTGCCCGTAATGATTTTAATACATCAGTACAAGGCTATAACTCCTCGGCTTTAGCATTCCCAATGGTTATATTTGCCAAAATGTTTGGTTTTGCACAAAAAGGATTCTTTCAAGCATCTGAATCTGCACAAGCTGCTCCAACAGTGAAATTTTAATTGAAGACATTACACACCATAGATTTCATTTATTAAAAAATTGAAGATTAAGGTTTAAAAAATTGAGGATTAATGATTTATTTTAAAAAATCATTCTAAAATCTACAATCATCATTCCTTAATCTTCAATATAAAATATCTTGGCTATTGTGGTCTAAGTTTCATTAAATTTAAAGAAAACCATAATTATGCTCTTGTCAGAAACTGAAAAAGAAAAGGTCATAGCTGCCATTAAGCAAGCCGAACTCAATACTTCGGGCGAGGTAAAAGTTCATATCGAAGAAAATTGTCCCGAAGCAGACCCCTTCGAGCGAGCAAAACAGGTATTTCAGCATTTGAGCCTTGATACAACTGCTCAGCGAAACGCAGTGCTATTTTATTTGGCTCATGTTGACCGCAAATTTGCGGTTTTGGGCGATATTGGTATCAACCAAGTAGTTCCTCTAAATTTTTGGGAAAGTACACGAGATACCTTACGTATGTATTTTGCTCAAAACGATTTTAGTGGAGGTTTACAGATGGGAATCAAAGAAGCTGGTATCCAGCTTAAAAAATATTTTCCCTATCAGACCAACGACATCAATGAGATTTCGAACGAAATTTCAATCGAGCCAATACCATAACATAAACTTTAAAATTTGTTTATCCATTCACTTATTCCAAAAATTATCCGCAAACTTTTAACGTTGACTTTGGCTTTAACAAAAAAGCCATTACAAAGATAAATAATTACAAATAGTGGTGATTTACCACTCTCCTATCTCGATGTTTAACAGGATTCTTATATTTCTTTTTCTTATACAAAGTTTTGTCTTTGCACAAGATATTCCGCAGAAGCCAAATCCACCAAGATTTGTCAATGATTTGGCTGGTGGGCTTTTGAGTCAAGGAGAAATCAATCAACTAGAACAAAAACTAAAAGCATATTTCGATTCAACTTCTACGCAAGTGGTAATCGTAATAGTGAAAAGTGTTCAACCTTATGATATTAGCGAATATGCCATAAAACTTGGCCGAGAATGGGGTATTGGTCAGAAAGGTAAAAACAATGGGATAGTATTTTTATGGGCTCCAAGTGACAGAAAAATCATTATTGCCACAGGTTACGGTGCAGAAGGAGGTTTGACAGATGCTTACAGCAAACGAATTATCGAAACGGTAGTAAAGCCAAACTTCAAGCAATTACGCTACTACCAAGGCCTTGATGAGGCTACGAATAGTATTTTTAAATATTTATCGGGTGAATTTGACGCAGACCCTACTGAAGAAGGAGATTCGGGTCTTATCATTTTTTTGGTTATTTTATTCATCATTATAGGATTGATAGTTTTTAGAAATAAAGGCGGCGGAAATCGTGGCGGTGGACTTGTACCTTATACAACCTACACAGGTTGGGGAAGCTCATCAGGTGGTTGGTCTAGCGGAGGCGGAAGTAGCGGAGGTGGAGGTTTCGACTTTGGAGGAGGTAGCTTCGGAGGCGGTGGGGCTAGCGGAGATTATTAACACTGTTTTGAAAGATATAAATCAAAAAAGAGCCTTTTTCGAAAGGCTCTTTTTTGATGTTAAAGTCTCATGTTACGCTCAATAATGCTGAAATCGTTATACCGCATTGGTGTACCGTATGAATAGCTCCGAAAAAAATCCGTGGAAATTATTTAAGAAAGCCCCTCGGGCTTTTCTGTGTAATAGACGTAATAATTCTTATTTCCTCACCACAATTCCATCAACTTTAAAATTCTTCTTTTTACCAATAAATAATTCTTGCCAGCCTTCAATTTGATAATGAGTGAGGTGGTTTTTATCAAGTGTCATCAAAAGGTGCTTTTCTGATTGATATAAATAGTTTTCGGTTTGTATCAGGGCTTCAATATTTTTAGCTGATTTATCTTCCTCAAAAATAATTTTCAAAGATTTTACTGCCAAATTTTCACCTTCCTTGAGCGTATAAATCGCCATCTGTGGAGTTTCTTCTTTATTATAGCTCAGTTGATATGATTGCTTATTTATATCAGCTTGCAAAAAAAGTTCGAGTTCTTTTTGCCAATCAATTTTGTTGGTATTCAAAACTTCTTTTTTCTCTTCAATCGTTAAGTTTTTGTGCGTAAGTGGTTGATTTTTATTCAATTCTATTATCTGTTGATTTACAAGACCAGCCAAATCGAAGTACGTTTTTGTAGAATTCTGAGTTTCGGATTCGGTACATCCGACTAATAATAAGCTGATAAATAGCAGTTTACGCATTTCGAATAATGGAAAATGAAGTATATATAATGGTTAAATAATAACAACATTTGTTACTATTAAAAATATAACATTTTTCTAGAGCTTTGGCGTTCCTATATCCCCTTAAAAAACTTAACCCCACCGCTATCGAGAGCAGTGGGGTAAGCGTCCATCTATTCAACCCTAACCTATTAAACTATGAAAACTTAATATTCTTCTTTAAAGTCGAGTCTTAAAGACCTAACATTTCAATAGCTTCTGGAGCAAATGTCTGTTCAATGTCTTTCGACTCAACGCTTGACTGGTAATTCCATAAAACTTTGATAACTGAGGCGGTTTTGGTTACTTTCTGCTTCCAAATCTTTGCCTCACTGCCACGTACCTTGTTAAGTTTTACTTCAATATTTTTTACTGCTATAACAAACGCTTCTTTTTTGTCGGCACTCAATGTCATGAATTTAGACGGAGAAACGTTATATAAAGTCACAACTTCTGTGAAAACATTCCAATCATTTGTTTTAACTAATTTCTTCGCATTTTTTGTCATAAAATTTGCGAAACTTGCTTCAGCACCTCTAACTAAAATTACTTCGTTTGTTACTGAGTCATGGTCATTTGCTTTTACAATATTTGTAGTAGTCATAAATGACCCTAATAACAATGCAAATATAATTGTTTTTAATGAATTTTTCATTGTTTTGTCTTATTTTTTTAGTGGATAACGATACAAAGGTATGCAAGAAAATAATACAATCCAAATGTTGTCTATGGCCAATAACAGAATATTGTTCTAAATATATTTGGATTTTTTTAACATTACAGATATTTTAAGTAACTATTTGGCACAAAATCAAAATAATATTTGCATTAAAAAAGTCCAACTTATATTTTGTTCTAAAAATAAGCAATATGAAAATTCTTTAAAAAGTACAATCATTCGTTGTAAAAATTCATTGTTCTTTCGACACCAGTTGTGCAAAAATTCAAAATTATTTCGCCTACACGGTCTAATCTATCCACTAGTTGAATCATTTCGTCCTCATTAAAGGCTTTTAATACATAATCAACCTGCTTACCCGCATGAAAATTATTGCCTATTCCAAACCTTAATCGATTATAAGCATTAGTGCCAAGTTTTTCTTCAATATTGCGTAAACCGTTTTGCCCACCATGCGAACCTTTGGTCTTTAAGCGTAGCTTTCCGAAGGGCAAAGCAAGGTCGTCGCAAATCACCAAAAGGTTTTCGGCAGGAATTTTTAGAGCCTGCAACCAATAGTTGATGGCATTGCCACTTAGATTCATATAGGTTGTTGGCTTGATGCAGTAAATCTGCTTTCCTTTATGCTTAAACTCGCCCGTGTAAGCGAGGCGTTCCATCTTAAACGAAAAACTTTGTTGAGCCGCCAGCCTATCGAGAGCCATAAAACCAACGTTATGTCGGGTAAGTGAATATTCTGGGCCGATATTGCCAAGCCCAGCTATTAAATATTTCATATTTTTAGGATTTAGGCAGTAAGATTTAGGCAACGTTGCTTTGATTGAAAATAAAAAAGCATAATGTGAACAGCATAAATCAAACAGCCAAACAATTATTAAATAAAAATTTTGTGTAAAGTTCTTAATATTTTATGCAATTAGTATATCAAATGCTTAGTTTTACAATTTAAAACATGAATCAATATCTTTTGCATAGTTGAATTGATAAATCTTTTATCGTTCAGTTTTATTTAGGCGTATGAACCGACTCATTCTTAGTAATCCTTTACTTGATATTACACTCAATCGTTTGTGCCAGCAATTGATTGAAAACCACGGAGATTTCTCATATTCAGTGATTTTGGGACTTCAACCACGAGGTATCTTTTTGGCAGAGCGTATCACCAAAAAATTAAGAGAAGAAACAAACATTGATATAAAACTAGGGTATTTAGATGCTACTTTCTTTCGTGATGATTTCAGAAGAAGAGATAGCCCGCTAAAACCCAACGAAACCAAGGTGCCTTTTGTGATTGAAAACAAAAAGGTGATTTTGATTGATGATGTATTGGCAACTGGCCGAATGGTTCGTGCGGCAATTGATGCTATGCAGGCGTTTGGTCGCCCCGAAAAAGTGGAACTTTTATGTCTAATCAATCGCCGCTACGAAAGAGATTTGCCGATTCAGCCAGATTATACGGGTATGCGTGTAAATACGCTAGATACGCAACGTGTGTTGGTAGAATGGAAAGAGCAAGGCAACGACGAAGATAAAATTTGGTTGATTGGATGATTTTTGGAATGAGATAGGGAAATATGTTGAAAATTGTTGTTAAAGTGAAAAATAGCCTTAGAAAATTGTACAATCAACATTACATAATGAATAACGATTTTGTGCTAAATTCAATATAAGTAGTTGGTTATATTTAATCGACAAATTTGTTTTTCATAAAAAACTGATAGACTGTATTTTATGTTAGTGTAGATTGTAAACTATTGACCGTGGACTTCTTAAGCGGTCGAATCTTAGATTTTCACTACCAATTACTCCTGATTTTACAGTGCTATATTGTTATGGCCGTAATGAATCAAACACCACTAAACTCTTTGACTTTAGCTATCAAATAATCAATTTGGGAATTTGTATGCCACGAACTCAGCACGATTCGAGTGTTGGGCTTACCAGTTTTGATTGGATATGCAAAACTGTAAATAAAAATTCCTTTCTGAAACAAAAAATCGTAAAGCTCGTCTTGTAAAGAATAATAAACTGGATAGTTTTCGATAAAATTAAATAATGACTGACTATCAGATAGTTGCGAAGAAAAACGTTGAATATTAGCTTTCAATTTTTGTCGATTTCTTTCATAAATTTCATCAGCATGCAGGTAAGCGTATAGATACGCAGGGGCAATCGGTGAGCAAGAAGCAAAAAAAGCAGTATTTCTTAGCGTATGAATAAATTCTTTATCCGCAAAAACTATTCCGCCCGCAATACCCATCGCTTTGTGCAACGAACTAACAACTATTAGCCTTACGTTTTCGTTGACTGTTATTTGCTTGAAAATCCCTGAACCGTTTTCTCCTGTAATTCCTAAACCATGTGAATCATCAATGACGAATGTAATTGTTTGATTTTGTGGTAGTTTACTCGTCCAGTCGAAATGATAGGGTGTAAGTTTGATTGTATCGCAAGAATTACAAACGATGACTGAGTGTTGAGCATTTTTCTCCGAGATTTCTTGACAAATATTGCTTGCCCAAACCTCAAAACTTATATTGGGTAAACTTATATTTGGCTCATGAAAATTGGCAGAATGACTACTTGGTGCATAAAAAAACGTTGTATTCTGCGTTTTTAGATATTGTGCAACAACTTGCCCTGCTAACATTCCTGACGAAACTGTCAAGGCTTTTTCTGCCCCAACCCAACTAGCCATTTTTTCTTCGGTTTGGTCATAAATATCCAATTGTAGATTTCCGTTTCGAGAACTTCCAAACGACATTCCATATCGATTCATGCCTTCAATCAATAATTTTTTAAAGTCAGCATTTTGATTCATGCCCAAATAAGACGTTCCACTATAAAAATCGAATTCCTTTCCTTCAATTAAGATTTTATTTGATGGTAATTGGCTGATTATGAATTCGTTTGGCATTTTTTGTTTTGATGAAGTTTTACTAGCGTGAAATTAGTTTATTTCTAGGATAAATCTAAAGAATGATTAACCAAGTATAATAATCATTTTGTTAAATTGGGTTTGCCATACTTATTCTTTGAATGAATTATTTTCTACTCCCTTTCGTTGAAAAATTAAGAATTATACAAAAAAGCATTTCATAAATGACTCAAAAAGAGAAACTTCTATTATTTATATTAGCCTGTATCAATTTTACGCACATCATTGATTTTATGATAATGATGCCGTTGGGGCCACAATTAATGAAAATTTTCGATATTTCTCCCCGACAATTTGGCTTTGTTGTATCAGCTTATGGATTGAGTGCGGGAATATCTGGTTTTCTATCAGCATTTTTTGTTGATAATTACGACCGAAAAAAAGTCGTTCTTTTCGCCTATACGGGCTTTGTTATTGGTACGCTCGCCTGTGGTATTGCACCAACTTACGAAATCTTGATATTGGCGAGAGTTGTGGCGGGTGTATTCGGTGGTTTGATTGGAGCACAAGTACTTTCAATTGTGGCTGATGCCTTTGAATATGAGCGTCGTGCTACGGCAATGGGTTTTGTTACTGCCGCTTTTTCGTTGGCTTCGGTGATTGGTATTCCTGCGGGGCTTTTCTTGGCAGGTAAATTTGGTTGGCATTCACCATTTTTGGTGGTTGGTGGACTTGGAATTCTAGTTGTTATCCTGATTTACAGCTACGTTCCGAGGCTTGACAATCACCTTAAAAACCGTCAACTTAAAGAAAGTCCTTTTACTGTAATTACTGACATTACTCGAAACCCAAATCAGCTTCGTGCATTGAGTCTTTCTACAATCATTATGTTGGGACATTTTAGTATCATTCCATACATTTCGCCAACTTTGGTTGCCAATGTGGGTTTTAGTCAAGATAATATTTTTTTGATTTATTTTGTTGGCGGAATACTCACGATTTTCTCAGCACCAATGGTCGGAAAATTGGCCGACCGCAAAGGAAAATATCCAGTTTTTGTGATTTTTGCCCTACTTTCAATGATCCCGATTTTCTTGATTACTAATATGTTTTCGGGAGCTTTGTGGGCAGTTTTAGTCATTTCTGGAATATTTTTCGTGTTTTCAAACGGCCGTTTGATTCCTACTCAAGCAATCGTATCGAATGTGGTAAGTTCAGGACAAAGAGGTAGTTTTATGGCCATTAATTCATCGGTTCAGCTATTCGCTCAGGCAATTGCGACAAATATTGGTGGGTTTATCATTCACAAAACACCATCGGGTTATCTCGAAAACTATCCGTATGTAGGATATTTTTCCATGATCATGATTTTTATGAGTATTTTTATTGCTAAAACCGTCAAACCAATCGCAAAATGAAAAATTTATTTTTGGCTATAATCGCTTTTACTCCGTTAACACTTTTTGCCCAAGATTTTAAAGCCGAAATAGAAAAACATCGAGAGGAATATAAGGCGGATTTTCTTAAAAATTCGAGTTCACCGCTCAAGAAAGAAGATATTGAGCATTTACGTTTCTACGAACCCAACGAGAAATTTAAAGTTGCATGCGAATTTGTGGCTACAACACGAAGGAAAGCCGCCAGAGAAAAGCCACTCAAAATCCCAACCTCATCGGGGCAAACGGCTATCTATACAAAATTTGGAGAATTACAATTTGAAATTGATGGAAAACCTTATAAACTTACTGTCTATCAATCGCTTAAACTGAGAAACTTGCCTCAATTCCGAGATTATTTGTTTATTCCATTCAAAGATTTGACTAACGGAAAAGAAAGCTATGGCGGTGGGCGTTATCTTGATTTAAGAATGAAAGAAATCAAAGACGATAAGATTTATTTAGATTTCAATAAAGCCTATAATCCCTACTGTGCTTTTAGTGCAGGTTATAGTTGCCCAATTCCACCCAAAGAAAATCATTTGAAAGTTGCGATTGAGGCTGGTGAAATGAATTTTGCGAGAGAGCATTGAAAGTTAGTAGTTTTCAGTGAATAGTTTACTATTTTGCAGACTGCACACTAAAAACTGCCAACTGATTATACCTTTTTAGCAGGATTTCCAAAAACAGTAGTGCCATCTACAACGTTTTCGACAACAACTGAACCTGCACCTACACGGGCATTTTTGCCGATTGATACGCCTGAAATAATCACTGCACCTGAGCCAATAAAAGCTCCTTCTTCAACAATGGCTTCGCTGTTGATGATTGCACCCGCTCCAATTTGCACGTAATCGCCTACACTTGCGTTAATGTCGACCACCACCGAGGCATTGATTATACAATGACTACCAACTGTTGCATAAGGATTGACGATTGCACGAGCAGCAACCAAATTTCCGTGGCCAATAAAGGCATCAGCCGAGACAACTGCCGTGTTATGCACCGCATTGATAGGCATTGTTTTTCGGCGATTATTGAGCATTTCGATGAGTTTTTTACGCTCTTTATTGTTTTCGAGGGCTACGAACGCTTCGGTTTTTGGGCCAATTAGCTTCAAGAAACCATCGTCGTCGGTTTCGCCCAAAACCATTACATCACCGATTTCGGTATTATGTAATTTTTTGTCATCATCCAAAAAGCCATACACCACTACATTATTTCTATTGAAAATATCTAAGGCTATTTTTCCGAGATTACCCGCACCAAAAATCAAAACTGGATTTTCCATTCTTAAATTTAAATTGTTCTATAAAATTTGCCTTGTTGTGTTTGAAACTCGACAATATTGATTATTTTGAATTTCATACTCAAAAATAGCTAACAAAATTAGCCACCACTTACTGGCGGAATCAATACAATTTCATCGTTTTCTTTCAAAATAGCCGTATCTTCGGCATATTCGGAGTTAATGGCCACTCGCAACGACTTTAGGCTTGCAAAAGTAGGGAAATTTGCTGAAAGATGTTGTTTTAAGTCGGCTATGGTAGCAGCATTTTCGATTGAAGTTGTGTATTCAAACTGCCCGATGATGTCACGGGTGATGCCAAAACATAAGATTTTTATTTTCATATTTCTATTTGCAGGTAAACTTATAACCACTATTTGGCAAAATAGGTTTATTAGTATAAAATTTTTGCAAGCCATTTGATATTTTTTCTTGTGGAATCAAAAATGACTTATCTTGCAGCTAAAACTAAATATGAGTAAAACAACGATTTTGATTTAATGATAACATTCGACGAAGTAAACATACAAAAAGGCGACCGGACGGTTTTAGAAAATATTAATTGGCAAGCCAAAACTGACGAAAATTGGGCGATTATTGGTGGAAATGGCTCAGGAAAAAGTACTTTTTTGGAAGCTATTGCAGGAAAAATATTTCCGACGAAAGGCAGAATAACGAAACCAAACTATGATGAAATTGCTTTTGTAGCCAAAGATTATAGTTTTAATCGAATCGTACAGGCAGCTACTCAATATTATCAACAGCGTTTCAATTCGCAGGATGCTGAGATTTCGCCAACGGTGCGAGAAATTCTACAAAATCAAATCAAGCCTATCGGTACTGTAGATGAAAAATCAGTAGATTTACCACCTTTACCTTATTCGGAAGCTGAATTGATTAAAAGTGCTAATTTGCTTAAAATCAGTCATTTACTCGAGCGAAAAATAGTAACTTTATCAAATGGAGAAACTCGCCGCACGCTCATAACGCTTTCGCTGCTACGTAAACCAAAAGTACTTTTACTCGACAATCCGTTTATTGGACTCGACAATGATAGCCGTGCAACTTTGCATCAAGTACTAAACCAAGTGGCGGCATCGGGTATTCAGATTATCATCATTACAACTCCCAAAGAAATTCCTTCGTGCATCACGAATATTATTCAACTTCAAAACGGACAAACAAAAAGTACTTCTACTCAAGCTTCTGATTTTCAAACAATTATCCAAAATTCGGGCATAAAAATAGCTGCTGATATTTTGGAAATAGTCAAGCAAATTCCAGTAAAAAATGATTTCAATTATGCCTTAAATATGCGAAACGTAACGGTGACTTATAAGGGCGTAAATGTGCTTGAAAATGTAAATTGGCAAGTAAAACGTGGCGAAAAATGGGCTTTAATGGGGCCGAACGGTTCAGGGAAAAGTACAATTTTGAGCCTAATTACGGGTGATAATCCACAAGGATATCAGAATGATTATGATTTGTTTGACCGCAAACGAGGTAGTGGCGAAAGTATTTGGGACATTAAGCACCGAATCGGCTTTGTTTCTCCCGAATTGCACTTATACTTTACTCGCCAGACTGAAGTTTGGAAGGCCGTAGCATCGGGGCTTTTCGATTCGGCAGGGCTATTTAAAAAATTGACCGATGAAGAACGTGCAATAACAGACAATTACCTTAATCTTTTGAATATCAGTCATTTATCCGACCGAAAAATTTATCAACTTTCTACAGGTGAGCAACGACAAGTATTTTTGGCAAGAGCATTAGTGAAAAATCCGCCGCTACTCTTACTTGATGAACCATGCCAAGGACTCGACTACGAACACGTAATTTATTTCAGAGATTTGGTCAATGATTTGGTACTTGAACTAAATAAAACACTTATTTATGTGACCCACTACGAAGAAGAAATACCTGCCTGTGTCGATAAACGCCTAAGCCTTAATAAAGGAAAAGTTATAAATAAATGATTCAATTGTATAAGAACATAAAACACTACTTTGCAACGGTTTACAGTTTTTTTTCGTCTTATTTTTTACTTTTTATAATTTTTTATGAAATTTGCAATATTTTTCTTCCAAAACAAACCATCAATTATATGAAGAACACCTTGGCGAGTCTTTTTTGGATGACCTTATTTTTATTAAAATCAAGTTTAGCGGAAGCTCAGTGCCCAACGCAAGGCTTACCAACAACTACTAATAAAGGAAAATTCGAATTGGATTTTAAAGGAACTAAATATACGGTTGATGGCATTGCGAATAATAAAATAAGCGTTTGTACAAATAGTAGTTTTACGGTAACGGACAAAAGTGGTCGCACGGGCATTTATTTCTATTTTAATACCACTCGATCAGCATTTCCTGCCCCACCCGCCAATTATGTTTTAAACAATAGTATGACATTTAATACACCTGCTACCCCTGGACAATATATCCTTATCCAGGTTAGTTACAGTACTGCTACTCGTTCAGTTAATGCTTATGTTTGCCAGCCAATTGAGGTAGTTGCACCAACGGTTAATCCAAAATTTACAGTAACTACCTGTGCAACGGCTCAAGCACAAATCAATATTCCGACCGACCCGAACAATAATTTTGATTCATACACAATCAATTGGGGCGATAACACCGCTGTCGAAACTTTAACTAAATCACAAATTCCGCTTTTGGCAATAAAGCATACATATGCAAATAATAATGCCCGAACTGTAACAGTAAGAGGAATAAAAGCAGGCGTGTTTTGCGACGGAGCAACTACCCAAGTAATTACACCCAATGGTCGAGGTATTTTGCCCACCTTGATTAGTTTGACAGTTCAAGACAATGATACGATTCAAGTTCGGTTTAATGGTGGCAATTATTCTTTCGATTTTTATCAGAAATGGGGTGCTGATAATTTCAGAATCGTGAAAAATATTAATTCTTCAACTCCTGCACTCAATACAATAAAAATTGCGGTAAAAGATGCAAATAAAGAGCAATATTGCTATAAAGTAGGAATTACGGATGCTTGTCCACGTACATCGTTTTCAGATTCAAGTTGCTCGATTCCTTTGCAAGTGGCAGCCTTAGATAAAAAGAATTTTTTGAAATGGAAAACACTAACTTATCCAAGATTTACTTCGTATCGAATTGCAAAAAATACAACAGCCAACTTTAAAACAATTACTAAAGCCACTACGGATACACTAACCGACCGACCAACTGTTTGTGGTACAACTTATACTTATCAAGTAATCGCAACTACGGGAACAGTTCAAACCTTTTCACGAGTTATTTTGGTTACAGGCGTCGATAGCACAAAACCACCAATAATTACCAATATTTTGACATCGGTTGAAAAAGAACGAGTGGCGATTACGGCCACACTTCCAACGGGACAAAGACTAAAAAGCTATACTTTCTATCGTTGGAAAAACAATAGACTCGAATCTTTCAATGCGGGTGGCAATGGAAATAGGGTTGTCGATGATAAATCAAGCCCAAATACTCAGCGAGAATGTTATAAAGTAGCCTACGAAAATAGCTGTGGTATTATGTCTGATACTTCATCGGCTTTTTGTCCGTCATATTTGACTTTAGAAGGTGTAGGTATAAAATGGACTGAATATCAGAAGTTTCCGTTAGGTCTTAACTCCTATTTTGTTGAAAAGTTAGATGATTTAGGAACGGTTTTGACAACTACAAAGGTTGATAAAAATCTAAAATTTAACCCCGACCCTGCCAGTATCGACCCAACTAACCCAATTATGAAGTTTAGGGTAAGGGCAGTTTCAACCAATAACCTGATAAGTTATTCTAACGATGTGCTTTATGCTCAAAAATTATTAATGTTTATGCCCGATGCTTTTTCACCAAATGACGATAAAATCAATGATATTTTTGAAATTAAGGCCATTTTCGTTAAAGATTTCAAGATGCGAATTTATAATCGAGCCGGAAACATTATGTTTGAAACTGAAGACTATAAAACAACTTGGGACGGCACATATGAAGGAAGTACCGTCCCGATTGGACAATATTTTTACGAAATCATCGCCAATGATTTTAAAGGAGAAATCACCAAAAAGGTTGGTAAAATTGAGGTTTTACATTGAAAACTATTTCAGCTTATACCATTCAAGAACCTTCAAAGCTGCTCGACGATTGACGGTTTCTGAAGCTGGATAATTTTTAGCCAAATAGTCAAGAATTACCGGTTCGGCATCGCCCAATGCCCAGAGTTTTTGTTTTTGCTGCATCCATCTGATTTTTTCAAGCCAACCCGCACGGTCTGTGTGGAATTGTGTAATCAGTTTACTCGAATGGCAGCCTGTGCAATGAGCAGTCACGAGGTCGAGGCCTTTATCTACTTTTAAGCCTGTTGCTTTATCAATTTTTAGAGTAGAGTCAGCAACCACCACATCCAAGGTCTTTTTACTGCTCAAATTTTCCTGCTTCAAACTCGCACTTATTAATACTGCAGCACTGAAAACGAGTAAAGATATTTTATGTAAGTTTTTCATAGTTTTAACCAATTTTTACCGCAATTCGGTGACAAGAATTATTCAAATATCCACCCGGATTCCACGCCGGAATAATCATTGGTTGCCCAATTCCATTTGCATCAGTTGCTTTTGCCCAAATCTCATAATAACCTTTTTTCGGGAAATTTATTTTTGTAGACCATTGTTGCCAAGCCAAACGATTTTTTGGTTTACGTAAATCGCATTTTTGCCAAGTTGCCCCAAAATCAATAGAAATTTCCATGTTTTTTACCTCAAAATCTCCTGCCCAAGCGTGTCCACGTAAATCGAGCGTGCTGCCTTCTTCAAGCATTGCCCCCGATTTTGGATAGGTAATTACAGATTTCACTGGCATTGACTCAATGATTTTCAAGTCAGCATCAGCAATTTTTGCACCTGCTTCAATCGGATAAGCGGGTACTCGGTAACTTTGTCCGCTCATTTTTTCGCCATCGTGTATTTTATTTCGGATAGAAATTCGGTTCAACCACTTGCCCGAAACTGATGCTGGCCAACCGCCAACTACCAATCTAAGCGGAAAACCATGCATCACGGGGATATTCTTTCCATTCATTGCCCAAGCCAAAAGCGTTTCGTCTTCAAGGGCTTTTTTCATTGGTACACCTCTCGAAATTGGCGACTTTGTGGCATCGCCACTCAAGTGTATATCTTTTCCGTAGTACCCAATATAAACAGCATCAGCATTTATCCCTACACTTTCAAGTACGTCACGTAGCCTTACTCCTGTCCATTCCGCACAACTTACGGCTCCATCTTGCCACTGATTACCCGATGTTTGTGGGCTAAAACCGTAGCGACCATTTCCTGCACATTCGAGCGTGAGTTGGTAGGTGTGAGCTTTAAATTTTGTCTTTAAATCATTCAAAGTGAACACTTTACGAGTTTTTGCCGACTCTCCATCAATCACTAATTCCCATTTTGTAGTATCTATATTTTCGGGCAGATTACCATTATTACGGATAAACATTTTATCGGATGGTGTAATTTCATCATCCAGTAAATGCGGCGGAGTTTCGACATTCCAAGGGCGGTCGTTGAGCAGCATTAATTCTTTATTTTTTCCTTCGGGAAGGTCAATAAAGGCTTTTTCGTCTAAAATTTCTACTTTTTTTGATAGATTTTTAGCAAAAACAACATCACTACCAAGTACCGTTGCGATACTTATAATACCTTTTTGTATAAATGAACGTCTGTTATTTGAAATTTTCATAGAATAGAT
>Ga0209189_1000376_pt1 | contig 37685 bp, 32 predicted proteins | sample C_130820_EF_Meta_FD_187308 | JGI IMG/M metagenome (GOLD analysis project Ga0209189, IMG submission 187308) | Freshwater microbial communities from Lake Croche, Canada to study carbon cycling - C_130820_EF_MetaG (SPAdes) (version 3) | ecosystem: Environmental > Aquatic > Freshwater > Lake...
CATCGCTTACGTTGAAGATGGCGAAGTATTGGTTGGTGCGCCAGCAAAACGTCAATCAGTGACGAATCCTAAGAACACCATTTACGCAGTGAAGCGTTTAATGGGTCGTAAATTTACAGATCCTGAAGTGCAAAAAGATATTGGCTTGATGCCTTACTCAATTATTGCAGCTGATAACGGCGATGCTTGGGTTGAAGCACGTGACAAAAAAATGGCGCCACAGCAAGTCTCTGCTGAAATACTGCGCAAAATGAAGAAAACTGCTGAAGACTATCTTGGTGAGGAGGTTACAGAGGCGGTGATTACCGTTCCTGCTTACTTCAATGACAGCCAACGTCAAGCAACTAAAGATGCTGGCCGTATTGCTGGTTTAGATGTAAAGCGCATTATCAATGAGCCAACTGCTGCTGCATTGGCTTTCGGCTTGGACAAACAAGACAAGGTTGATCGCAAGATCGCTGTGTATGACTTGGGTGGCGGAACATTTGACGTATCCATCATCGAGATTGCTAACGTTGACGGTGAGAAGCAGTTTGAAGTGCTCTCTACCAACGGCGATACCTTCTTAGGTGGCGAAGACTTTGACCAACGCATCATTGATTGGATCATTGCTGAGTTCAAGAAAGAGCAAGGCGTGGATTTGAGCAAGGATGTATTGGCATTACAACGTTTGAAGGATGCTGCAGAAAAAGCCAAAATCGAATTGTCATCTGCACAGCAAACAGAAATCAACTTGCCTTATGTGACAGCGGACGCTAGTGGTCCTAAGCATTTGAACTTAAAGTTAACTCGTGCCAAGTTAGAGTCTTTGGTTGAAGAGTTAATTAAACGTACCGCCGGTCCTTGCTTAACTGCGATTAAAGATGCTGGCGTAAACGTATCTGACATTGACGACGTGATTTTGGTCGGTGGTCAAACTCGCATGCCTGCAGTTCAAGACAAAGTAAAAGAAATCTTTGGCAAAGAGCCACGCAAAGACGTTAATCCAGATGAAGCTGTGGCCGTTGGTGCTGCGATTCAGGGTTCCGTATTGTCAGGTGATCGTAAAGACGTGTTGCTCTTGGACGTTACCCCATTGTCACTAGGTATTGAGACGCTTGGTGGCGTGATGACCAAGATGATTCCTAAGAACACTACGATTCCTACGAAGCATTCTCAGGTTTATTCCACTGCGGAAGACAATCAGCCCGCTGTAACTATCAAGTGCTTCCAAGGTGAACGCGAAATGGCTGCCGCAAACAAGTTACTCGGTGAATTTAACCTCGAAGGTATCGCTCCAGCGCAACGTGGCATGCCACAAATTGAAGTGACCTTTGATATCGATGCCAACGGTATTTTGCATGTAACAGCAAAAGACAAAACTACTGGCAAAGAGAACAAGATCACCATCAAGGCAAACTCTGGCTTGACCGAAGAAGAAATTCAGCGCATGGTTAAAGATGCTGAAGCCAATGCTGCCGAGGATAAGAAAGCGCTTGAGTTGGTTACTGCACGTAATACTGCGGATGCCTTGGCTCACTCAACCAAGAAGTCTTTGGAAGAGCACGGCGCTAGCTTAGAGGCTTCCGAAAAAGAAGCGATTGAAGCGGCTTTGAAAGATTTAGATGAGGCTATCAAAGGCAGCGATAAAGAAGTCATTGAAGCTAAGACCGAGGCTTTGGGTAAAGCAAGTCAGAAGCTGGGCGAAAAAGTCATGGCCGCTGAACAAGCTAAAGCCGGTGCTGCTGCTGGTGCCGCTCCTAGTGGCGCAGCTCCAGGTGCTGCTCCTGATGCAGATGTGGTTGATGCTGACTTTAAAGAGGTTGATGATAAGAAGTAACTCTGAAATCAGACATTCATTAACGTAGTTTTGATGTTTATAAATAACAAGTCGGCCTCGTGCCGACTTGTGTCATTCAGGTTGTTGAGAGGAATAGGCCGTGCCTAAAAGTAAACGCGATTTCTATGAAGTGCTGGGTGTAGCAAAAGGTGCCAGTGATGATGAGTTGAAAAAAGCTTATCGCAAGATGGCGATGAAACATCACCCGGATCGCAACCCCGATAGTAAAACGGCTGAAGCTCAATTTAAAGAAGTTAAAGAGGCTTATGAAACTTTAACTGACCCTAATAAACGTGCTGCTTACGACCAATATGGTCATGCTGGTGTTGATCCATCCATGGGTGGTGGTTTTGGCGGTGGTGGTTTTGGCGGTGGGGGTTTCTCCGACGCCTTTGGCGATATCTTCGGTGATATTTTTGGTCAAGGCGGTGGCCGTCAGGCTGGTCCACAAGTCTACAAAGGCGCAGATTTGCGCTACAACATGGACATCACCCTTGAGCAAGCGGCTGAAGGCTATACAACTCAAATTCGTGTGCCTAGTTGGAGTAACTGCAAGCCGTGTCATGGTACTGGCGCAGAACCAGGAACAAAAGCAGAGACCTGTTCAACTTGCAGTGGCCATGGCCAAGTGCGTGTTCAGCAAGGTTTCTTCTCTATGCAACAAACTTGTCCGAAATGCCGCGGCACTGGCGAGTACATTCCTAAGCCTTGCAAAACATGTCATGGCAGTGGAAAACACAAAGAACAAAAAACGCTGGAGATCAAAATTCCAGCGGGTATCGATGACGGTATGCGCGTTCGTTCAGTCGGCAACGGCGAACCTGGCATCAATGGCGGACCATCTGGTGATCTCTATGTAGAGGTACGCGTAAAACCACATAAAGTATTCGAGCGCGATGGCAGTGACTTGCATGTACAGATGCCAATCTCTTTTGCGACGGCAACGATTGGTGGCGACATTGAAGTGCCAACCCTTGCTGGGCGAGTTGAGTTTCCGATTCCGGAGGGTACGCAAACTGGTAAAACATTCCGTTTGCGCAACAAAGGCATTAAGGGCTTGCGCTCCACCTTGGTCGGCGACCTCTTTGTACACGTTCTAGTGGAGACACCAGTGAAGTTGACTGATGAACAAAAGCAATTACTGCAAAAGTTTGATGACAGCTTAAAGTCTGGAGGCGACAAACATAGCCCCCAACAAAAGGGCTGGTTTGACGGCGTAAAGAGTTTCTTTAGTTAGTAACTAGAGAGCTTGAGGACTGGCTGGCAATTAGCCGGCAAAGCCATGCTCGGGTCCGGGGAATTTCCCAGATTTCACTTCGCGAACATATGTCTTGATGGCGGCTTCAAGGGAATGGTGGCCTTCCATAAAGTTTTTAACAAACTTTGGTGGCTTGCCTGGACTAATGCCCAACATATCTTGGAGAACCAATACTTGGCCAGAGCAATCTGGGCCAGCACCAATGCCAATCGTTGGAATATGAAGCTGAGCAGTAATTCTCTCGCCCAATGAGGAAGGAATCGCTTCCAACACGACCATTTGGGCCCCAGCTTCTTGACATGCAAGTGCTTGCTCAAGCATGACGCTGGCTGCATCTTTAGATTTGCCTTGTACTTTGTAGCCACCCAAAACATGAACAGATTGCGGTAATAAGCCTAAGTGCGCGCAGACAGGAACGCTGCGTTCAACCAAATATTGGATGATGTCTACTTGCCACTCACTACCACCTTCTAACTTCACCATATCGGCGCCAGCTCGCATGAGAGTGGCTGCTGAATCTAAGGCTTGTACGGTGTCGCCATAGCTAGCAAATGGCAAATCTGCAATGATAAATGCATGGGTATTGGCGCGTACTACACATTCGGTGTGATAAGCCATCTGTTCAATGGTCACTGGTGTTGTGCTCGAGTGTCCTTGAATCACATTGCCTAGAGAGTCACCAATCAAAATGGTTTCAACCCCGCAGCGATTGAGAAGTGCTGCCATCGTCGAGTCATATGCGGTGAGCATACAAATCTTTTCACCCTCAGCATGCATTGCGAGGAGCTTAGTAATCGTGATTGGCTTATCGCCTTGTAAGTAACCCATGGCGAGAGTTTAATGAATTACTGCACCGTTTGGCTATAAACGTCTTTTTCCCTGCAATTACAGTTCTTGCAGGTGAGTTTTTCAATTCTTTGGTGGGCTACACTGGGTAAGTAGCTCTTTAGCTCGCCCCAGTTAGGCAAAAAGATATCTGGAGCGATTTCGAGGAGGGGAAGAAGAACAAATGAGCGCTCGATGATTCTGGGATGCGGAAGCATCAATTCAGTTTCATTCTGAGTAACCCCTTCAAAAGCAAGAATGTCAAGATCCAGGGTCCGGGGCGCATTTGCATATGGGCGCTCGCGACCAAACTCTTGTTCAATCGTTTGGCAAACATGTAAAAGCCCATAAGGGCTTAATTCAGTTTCAACTTCAATGACAGCATTGATGTAGTCACCGCCCGTGGCTTCAACGGGCGCACTTTGATAAAAACAGCTTTTTGCCAGAATTTGTAGTTCGGAGCGCAATGCCAAGCAAACAATTGCGTCAGTAATGAGCTGACGCGTGTCGCCGATATTCCCACCAAATCCAATAAATGCGCGTGCCATAGTTTTCCAAACAATAGATGAAACTACTTTACTGAAATTTCACTAAGTTTGCTTAGCTCGTTGCACTCTCTGGGGGCACTGCTGATTTTGGCTTTCTACGACGCCGCCTTTTGGCTGGGCTGGGGCTGTTGCCGGATTCATTTTTGATGCTAGCCATGAGCGCATCTTGCCCAGTAGGATCGGCTGCAATGAAGTCTGTCCACCATTGACCGATCGCTGGGTTCAACTCCCCTGTGGCGCATCGGAGCAGCATAAAGTCATAACCTGCTCTAAAGCGCGGAGATTCGATCAAGCGATAGGGGTAGCGACCAACTCGTCGCTCAAAGCGGGGTTGCATGGACCAAATCTCGCGCATATCACTCTCAAAGCGGCGCTGAATGGTCATGCCACTGCTTTGGGTAGCAATCGTGTCATCCATCGCATCATGCAAGGCAGGAATATTGGCCATGCCTTTAGCTGAGTTAGCTTTCCAATTCTTCAGCAGGTCTGGCCAAAGCAGGGTGGCAAATAAAAATCCAGCCGAAACACTTTTGCCAGATTGGATGCGGTCATCCGTATTAGCTAAGGCAAGTTTTACAAAATTATTAGCGCCCTTGGAATCTTCGCCTGTATCCAGAATATGATCTAGGAGTGGGAGTAGGCCATGATGCAATCCAGCATCCTTGAGTCCCTGGATGGCCGTCCAGGAGTAGCCCGACATCAATAGCTTAAGAATCTCATCAAAGAGTCTGGCTGAGGGAACATCGTTTAAGAGTTTGCCTAGCTCTGCAATCGGGGCGCGCGTAGCGCTATCTAATGCAAAACCAGTCTTAGCGGCGAAACGAACTGCTCTGAGCATGCGGACTGGATCTTCGCGATAGCGCTTTGCTGGATCTCCTATCATGCGCAAAGTTTTCTTTTGCATATCTGCCATGCCACCGTGATAGTCGAGGACAGTCTCAGACGAGGGGTCGTAATACATAGCATTGATCGTGAAATCACGTCTTGCAGCATCTTCACCTTGCGATCCCCAAACGTTATCTCGCAGAATGCGACCACTCTCTGCTACGTGATCTCCTGCATTATCTAGTAGGGCTCTAAAGGTTGATACCTCAATGATTTCAGGGTGACCTTTACCAAAAAAGGTCACATGCACAATCTGAAAGCGACGCCCAATCAGCCTTGCTTTACGAAAGAGTCTTTGGACTTGATCTGGGGTTGCATTAGTAGCAACGTCAAAATCTTTAGGGCTGATGCCAAGTGCAAGATCTCGTACCGCCCCACCCACAATAAATGCTTCAAAACCTGCTTGCTGCAATGTGTGCGTTACCTTCACTGCATTTTTTGAAAGCAAATGCGGATCAATGCGATGCGCTTTTTTAGGAATACGCTTTGGGGCGCCCGTATTGTTAGCTTGCGTATGTTTGACCATCGGGTCACGCCGCAAAATACGTTTAATAAATTTAGTGATCATGCAAACAATTCAAGAATGGGCCAGTTACGCTGCTTGGCTTCGTTGCGCAGGCGATCATCTGGATTGGTGGCGACTGGATTGCTAACCTTTTCAAGTAAAGGTAGATCGTTCATCGAGTCAGAGTAAAAATAGCTATAAGGCAAAGCATTCAAAGATAATTTTTGAGAGCCTAACCAGTCATGCAAATTTTGAATTTTGCCTTCACGAAAGTTTGGAATCCCCTTTACCTCACCGGTGTAATTGGATAAAGGATGATTGTCTATAGTGGCTGGCTCTGTAGCAATAAGATGCTCTATACCAAAGCTTTCAACAATCGGGCGTGTCACAAAGCTATTAGTGGCTGTAATAACGCAACAAAGATCGCCAGCGTCTTGATGACGCTTGACAAGATCGATCGCCTCTTGGCGAAGTTGACCCACGATAAATTCTTTCATGAAGGCATCGTGCCACTCTTTGAGCTGTGCTCGCGAATGTTCCGCAAGCGGCTTTAGGGCAAAGCGGAGAAACTCATGGATATCGAGCTTGCCATCTTTATAGTCTTGATAGAAGCGATCATTTTTTTGTGCATAGTATTCGCCATCTACAACGCCAATGCGAACCAAAAATTGTCCCCATTCGTAATCGCTATCGCAGGGTAAAAGAGTATGGTCTAAATCGAAGAGGGCTAACTGAGTCACGAATGAAATATTCAATAAATTATTTGGGCTGCAAGAGCTGACGAACAAGGGGCAAGGTTACAGCACGTTTTGTTTCTAGGGAGTAAGCATCTAATGCGTCAATTAAAGCCATTAAGCTGGGCATATCTCGGTAAAAACGACTCAAGAGCCACGGCAACACATCGGGAGATAAAACAAGTCCTCGTGCTTTGGCCGCCTCCTCCAATGCCTGTATTTTCTCATCATCACCCAAAAGCTGTGTCTGAAAGATCAAACCCCAGCCCAGTCGAGTTCGCAGGTCTTCTCGAAGCTTTAAATTGGCTGGCGCAGTATTACCGGCCATAAATACGTGTATTGCCTTGCTTACTTGAATGCCATTCAGCAGCCGGAAAAGTGAACCAACAAGGCGGTCGTCTAAACGATCAACATCATCTACAGTAATTACGGAAGGAGTTGCACTTTCCGTTAGTATCGACATCTTTTCTTCAGCTCTAACCCAAGAGCTTGGTTCAAATGGCGTGAGAGCAATGTGCATAAGACCAAACTTTTCAGCAGTATTCCCAATCGCATTTAGTAGATGAGTGCGCCCAGAGCCCTCTGGTCCCCACCAATAAATCCAGCGCTGATTTAAGGGATTAGCAGAGCTTTGCACATTAATATTTCCCCAAGAGTCCTCTATAACGCGCAGAGCAGAAATGAGGGCAAGGTCTTTGCCAGGTAGATAGTTTTTTAAACTCGCTTTGGGGGAGTGACTGATATCAAGCGCAAATTGTTTTGGAAGTGAGGATGTATTCATTAATACCAAATTTACTTTTGATACCAAGAGCTTTGGTTATAGATAGACCAAAGATATTGAACTAGTACCAAGCTTACAGCGCAAATAGGTAAAGCGAGAAGCACTCCAAAGAAGCCAAATAGCTTACCAAATAATAACAAGGCAAAGATCAGCACCACAGGATGAATGCCAATTCGCTCGCCGACCAATTGGGGTGTTAAGTAAAAACCTTCAATCAATTGCCCAAGACCATAAACAGCGAGCACGCCCGCTATGTGAATACCAAAACCAAACTGCAGGACCGTAGCCAAAAACGCTAAAGAGAAACCCATAGCAATTCCAATGTAGGGTACTAGGATCATGATTGCCGTGAATACCCCGATAGCAATTCCCCCTTTGATGCCTACTAAACTCAGCCCAACACTATAAAACACAGACATGATGGAAATTACAATTATTTCCCCACGCAGATATTGCGAGAGTAGACTATCAGCTTGCAATGCTAAGCGCTGAATAGTTGCCTGGGCGCGCTTCGGTACCAAGGTTTTCACTAATCGAAAAAATGGATTCCATTCAATCAGTAAATAAAACATTGCAAACAGAGTCACGACTGCATTTGCAAATACCTCAATAATTGAGTTGCCAGATTGCAATACGGTATCAAAAGCGGATGAGAATAAAGACTCGGCGTTATTATTAATATGCTTCGTGATTTTTTCGGTTGCTCCCGCTTTAAGTGTTTCCCAGTCAAAGTGGACATGAAATTGCTCTAATTGAGGTCCTAACCAGGTCTGAATGGTTTCAAGCCAGATGGGTAACTGAGTTTTTAAGAGTGGAATTTCTGTCTTGAGAAGGCTGATAAACAGGCTCAACACTCCAAAAAAAACTCCTAAGCCAATAATCATGGCTATTACCGCTGCAACAGTTGGGGGTAGGCGACGCTTCTCAAGCCATACGCAAAAAGGGCGTAAGACATAAGCCAAAATAAAGGCAAAAAGAAAAGGGGTAAAAATCTCAGTCATGACGAGTAATCCTCTAGAATTCAATGATTCTACTGATCCAACAGCATTTTTTACTAATATTCCAGCTTAGACATGACTTCATCTACAAATTCCTCCTCAAAAGGCCTTTCCTACCGCGATGCAGGCGTCGACATTGATGCTGGAGATGCCCTGGTTGATCGAATTAAGCCGCTTGCCAAGAAAACTATGCGCGAGGGCGTTTTGGCTGGAATTGGTGGTTTTGGAGCCCTTTTCGAGGTGCCTAAGCGCTACAAAGAGCCGGTTTTGGTATCTGGCACGGATGGCGTGGGTACCAAGCTTAGATTGGCTTTTGAGTGGAATCGTCATGAAACCATTGGTCAAGACTTGGTGGCCATGAGCGTGAACGACATTTTGGTTCAGGGCGCCGAACCACTTTTCTTCTTGGACTACTTTGCATGCGGCAAGTTGACTGTCGATACAGCAGCAACAGTTGTTGGCGGTATTGCTACAGGCTGCGAATTATCTGGCTGCGCATTAATCGGTGGCGAAACCGCAGAAATGCCAGGCATGTATCCACCAGGAGAATACGACTTGGCTGGATTTGCAGTGGGTGCAGTTGAGAAATCCAAAATTATTACTGGTGCAACAATTGTTCCAGGTGATGCGGTGTTGGCAATCGGCTCTAGTGGCGCGCATTCGAATGGTTACTCGTTGGTGCGTAAGATTATTGAGCGTGCTGGTGCAAAGCCTACTGATGATTTAGGCGGTCGCCCATTGGGCGATGTAGTGATGGCGCCAACAGAAATTTATGTAAAGCCACTTCTCAAGTTAATTTCTGAGATCAATGTCAAAGGAATGGCGCATATTACTGGCGGCGGCTTGGTAGATAACGTTCCACGCGTACTTCCAGAAAATACGCAAGCAGTATTGCATCGCGATAGTTGGCAAATGCCAGACCTCTTCCGTTGGTTGCAGATGAAGGGCGGCGTTGCTGATGCAGAAATGGTTCGCGTATTTAACTGCGGCATCGGCATGGTAGTGATCGTCTCTCCTGATCAGGCGGATGCTGCGATCAAGTCATTAACTGCGCAAGGCCTCAAAGCTTGGACGGTTGGTGAAGTAGTTGAGCGTCCAAAAGATGCGCCGCAAACGATTGTTATTTAAGTCGCTAATTTACTCAATTAATAACTTAAAGTCTTTTTGCAGTAATCTAAGGCCGCATTTAACTCTTCGGGGCTGAATGGGTCAAAGGTTTTTCTTCCCTCGATTGCTCGAAGCCATGTCAATTGACGCTTGCCAAGCTGTCTAGTGGCAGCCAATGCTTTGTAGCGCATTTCTTCAGTGTCAATTTGCCCGTTGAGAAATTCCCAAGCTTGGCGATAGCCCACTGAACGAATTGCCGGTAGATCAGCATGCAATCCAGTGTTCGTACGAAGCGCCTTCACTTCATCCATAAATCCGGCGGCAAGCATTGCATCAAAACGTTTTTCTAGGTTGAGATGTAGTCGTTTGCGATCGCTGGGCTCGAGTGAGACCAAATTAATCCATGGCGGAATAGCTGAGCCTTCTCTGCCATCCTCGATAGGAGAATCAGCTAGCAGTGCAGACATCGGTTTTCCAGTGATTTCAAAAACTTCTAATGCACGCTGGACTCGCTGAGAGTCATTGGGTTTTAAGCGGTTAGCAGTTTCGGGATCAACCAAAGCAAGCTTTTCATGCATCGCTGGCCAGCCCATAGATTTGCCTTCATCGTCTAAGCGGGTACGAATTTCTAGATTTGCTGGCGGCAGTGAGGAGAGGCCATGCACCCAAGCCCGCCAATACAACATGGTGCCACCCACAACGATGGGAATATTTCCTCGCTCACGAATTTCCACACAAAGACGTTTTGCATCTTTTGCAAAACGAGCAGCCGAGTAAACCTCGGTGGGTTCGATGATGTCAATAAGGTGGTGAACAACGGCTGCTTGTTCTGCTTTAGTGGGTTTAGCGCTACCGATATCTAGACCGCGATAGACCAATGCCGAGTCCATGCTAATGAGTTCAATCGTCAGACCAATCGATTTTGCATACTCAGCCAAAGACATGGCGAGATGGGTTTTGCCTGCACCAGTGGGCCCAACTATACAAAGAGTAGGGATATTGTTTGGAGCATGCATAGGCTGAATGTAGGGTTCAGTTGGCATACCTGATTATAAGAGCCTGTTAATATCCGCATCAAACCTCAATTTGGAGTGCAGATTCATGGATACCCTTTTACAACTCAGCGATTTATTGCTGCATATTGATAAACACCTTGATGTGGTGATTCAGCAATATGGTCCATGGGCTTATGGCTTGTTATTTGCGATTGTTTTCGCAGAAACAGGTTTAGTCGTTGCTCCATTTTTGCCAGGTGATTCCCTCTTGTTTATTGCTGGTGCTTATTGCGCTACTGAACATTTCAATATCTACAGTTTATGCATCGGCTTGTTAATTGCTGCGGTTGCAGGAAATACTCTGAACTACTTCATTGGCCGCTGGATTGGGCAGCGTGTCTTTAGCAGTCAATCGCGCTGGATCGATCAAGGTGCTTTATTAAAGACCCAGGCTTTTTATGAAAAGCATGGTGGTAAGACCATCATCCTTGCACGTTTTCTGCCAATCATTCGTACCTTTGCACCTTTTATTGCCGGTGTATCTGAAATGAATTTTTCACGCTTTCAGTTATTCAATATCACGGGCGCTGCCCTATGGGTATTTGGCTTGGTAATTGCTGGATACTTTTTTGGCAATATTCCTATCATTCGTCAAAACCTGAATGTGATTGTGCTGGTTGGGATTGGTGCAGCCGCGATTCCAGTTGCATTCGCAGCGATTTACAAAATTTTTAAGCCCAAGCAAAACTAAGAAAGTTAATTAAAAAACTAAAGCTAAAAATCATTTAGCTTTAGTGCAACTTGGTCTGACTTTCGAGGGTGGCAATATGCTCACGAATATCGCTCGCATCCTCCGCTTCTGGCATTTCGCTGAGGTAGCGATGCATGTCTTCCAAGGCTGGGCGAAGATATTCTAGCTGCGCGAAGATTAATCCTCGATCTCTTATTTCCTCAACAGAGTCCGGCAGAAGAATCACAAGGCGTTCTTGTATGCCTAGTAGACGCTCCCAGCGCTCATGCTCTGAATAAATCATTTTGAGGTTACGTAAGAAGCGCGACAGAATCTCCCTTGGGCTTGATGCGCGCAGAAAGATGTTGAGGGGCAAGCTGAGTTCGCCACGATAGCCCTTGGCATCCAAGTAAGGATCCAACATTTCTTGAAGCTGAGTTTTGGAGAGTGATTCACCAGTCAAGGGATCCATAATCACTTCACCTTGCTGCAATGAGATGCGCATCATGAAGTGGTTTGGAAAAGATACGCCGCGAATCTTCAAACCAATTTGGTTACCCAATTCCATCATCAGAATCGCCAAGGAGATTGGAATGCCTCTGCGATTTTCTAATACGTAATGTAAGTAAGAATTTTCTGGGGCATAAAAATCATTTGGATTAGGGCCAAAGCCCAGCTCGGTATAAAAGAAATGCTTCAGAATTTGTAGGCGCTGAATCGGTGATGTATCGGGAGTAACGCGCGACTTTAATTTATTGCCTAATTGATCAAGCTGATCTAAAACACCCTGAACATCTAAATCCGGGTAGGCGTGTTGTGCGACGGCGATTGCCGCTTCCGTTAATGGGAAGTGTTCGTCTTCAGCAACTAGGGAAGTGAAATAGTCGAGTTGTTGTGTTGGCATAGAGTCTATTTTGCATGACGCAAGAATTTTTGCCAGCGAATTCCTACCAAACTAAGGGATACAAAGTAAACCATGGCAGCCAGAGCTAGCCATGCCGCTAGAAGGCCAATCCGTAGCCAGGGTTGTACCTGCAGTTCAATCCAATTATGCGCACCCGCAGCATAAAAAAGTACTGCCGTAAAAGGGATAAGGGCAAGGAGCAATTGACCTAAGTACTTGGCCCAGTTAGAGCTTGGTAGGGCGCCGCGCCGATGCAGGCCAACCCAGAGTAGGGCGGCATTAAGGCAGGCGCCTGTTCCTATGGAAAGAGCGAGTCCCGCATGACCAAGCCAGGGTACAAAGACGAGGTTTGCTAGCTGTGTGGCGACTAAAACGAGTAAGCCAATTTTGACTGGCGTACGAATATCTTGGCGAGAATAAAAGCCAGGCGCCAAAATCTTCACCAGAATCAAGCCAATTAACCCAACACCGTAAGCTGCTAGTGCACGTTGCGTCATAAGAACATCTAGCGCATTGAATTTTCCATAGTGATACAACACTGCAGCCAAGGGTTCGCCAAAAATAAAGAGCGCTAGCGCACAAGGAGCGGCTAGCAAGAATGTCAACTGCAATCCCCAGATAAGTAATTCTCCAGCATGCGCTACATCATTCTTTGCATTCGCTTTACTCAAGCTGGGCAGTAGAACTGTACCTAGTGCTACGCCAAGCAGGGCGGTTGGAAACTCCATCAAGCGATCCGCATATGACAACCAGGAAACACTTCCCGCCTGAAGACGTGAAGCAATATTGGTATTAATGATGAGAGAGATCTGCGCAACCGATACCGCAAATACTGCGGGCCCCATTAAACGCAACACACGTCTTGCATCGGGATTGGTGAGGGCTGTTTTAATAGCGCCTGGTAGTAAACCAATGTGCGGTAATAAACCAATGCGTTTGAGTGCAGGAATTTGAATTCCTAGCTGCAAAACACCGCCGATGAGAACACCAATACTCAGGGCATAAATCGGCTGCTCAAGATGGGGTGCTAAAAATAGCGCGCTACCGATTAATGCCAAATTGAGTAAGACTGGGGTAAAGGCGGGAATCGCAAAACGCTGGAATGTGTTCAAAATGCCGGCTGAGAGCGAAACCAGAGAAATCAAACCGATGTAAGGAAACATGATCCTTGTCATGACTACGCTGGCCTCATAGGCTGAGCTACCCTTAAATCCCGTAGCGATGATCAAAATGAGCACTGGGGCGCCAATCACCCCTGCCAATACCGTGAGCAGTAAAGCCCAAAATAAGAGGGTAGAGACGGCATTTACGAGGATTTGGGCCTGTTTTTGGTCCCCTTTACTAGAAATTTCTCCCAAAATAGGCACGAAAGCCTGAGAAAAGGCGCCTTCGGCAAATAATCGACGCAGTAAGTTGGGTAGCCTAAAAGCCACATTAAAGGCATCGGTCCACTCAGATGCCCCGAAACTACGGGCAATGAGGGTCTCCCGGAGTAATCCCGTAATACGGGACACCATGGTTAGGGAGCTGACCTTGGCGGCAGCGGAAAGCAGGTTCATGAGCCGATTTTCACCTATTTATCGGTTGGCTGGGCTTTTTTGCCCCTTTAAGGTAAAATCTTGGGTTTTGGCGAGCTTGCTTATGAATCTGGCAAGTCCGCAAGATTCTTAACTAATCGCATTTTGCAATTTATAGACATAGAGGCAAGGTTTAAAGATGGCCAATACAGCACAAGCGCGCAAGCGTGCACGCCAAGCAGTAAAACAGAACGAACATAACTCCAGTTTGCGTTCTAAGCTCCGCACTTCCATTAAGGCAGTTCGTAAAGCGATTGAAACTGGTGACAAAGCTGCTGCAGCTAAAGTGTTTTCAGCAACTCAAGCAACAATCGACAAGATTGCTGACAAAAAGATTGCTCACAAAAATACTGCAGCTCGTCAGAAGTCACGTTTGTCCGCAGCTATCAAGGCGATGGCAGCGTAATACAGTTTTTGTTTTAGGCTGGTCGAAGTAGTTTCGACCTAGGCCCGCTCCTCATCAGAGCGGGTTTTTGTTTTTAAGGCTGGGCAGGGGCTGTTGGGTTGAACTCACAAGCCTCTTCGATTGGTAGGCTGTTGTCTTTGGCAAAGTTCATGACAAAGTCTAGTGCTCGGGGATCTAGGTCCCTCAGTCTGGTATCGATAACAACGCATTTCACTGTTGCAATAAGCACTGGTCTGGCATAGGGCGAATAAGTGAAGCGAGGGTCTCCAGAGTCGCCGGGAGGGCGAAAAGTAGCCATCACCCCGCAGAGACGCTCCGCCCAATCGCTAGGCCGAAACGGTTTGCCAGAAGTGGTAATGCCTTGAATGAAAAGCTTTTTGTGGTTCAAGTTCGCTTAATGATGGTTGTAAGAAGTGGTGTTGCTAAGCACTCTAGCTTAACAGCCCAAGTTGGCCTTAAGATGACTTTGAGATCCATTTTCGTGCAGCCGAATGTTTGAAGAAAAAAATGCAAGCCAAAACTTTAGTAGAAAGCTCAACTATGACATCCTTGGCAAAGCCCCAAGCGCCTGGTAAGGTAAAGCACTACCTGCAGTTTTCTGATCTCACCCGTGATGAGTATGACTATTTGCTCAAGCGTTCAGCTTGGCTCAAAGTTAAATTTAAGAGTTACGAGACATGGCACCCACTGCATGACCGTACTTTGGCAATGATTTTTGAGAAGCACTCCACCCGAACTCGTCTGTCCTTCGAGGCGGGCATCCATCAGCTTGGTGGTCATGCGGTATATCTAAACACTCGCGATACCCAATTAGGCCGTGGCGAGCCAGTAGAGGATGCAGCGCAGGTGATCTCTAGGATGACGGACATCATCATGATCCGCACCTTTGGACAGGAGATTATTGAGCGCTTTGCTGCAAACTCTCGTGTACCGGTGATTAATGGTTTAACGAATGAGTTTCATCCTTGCCAGGTCTTGGCAGATATTTTTACTTTTGTTGAGGCTCGTGGCCCTATTCAAGGTAAGACAGTAGCTTGGGTGGGCGATGCTAACAATATGGCTTACACCTGGCTTCAAGCTGCTGAGTGTTTGGACTTCGAGTTACGCTTCTCAGCACCAGCAGGCTATCAATTAGATCCAGCGCGTTTGACTGCAAATGCAGCAAAACATTTGACGATTTGCGCCGACCCTAAAGAAGCTTGCAAAGGTGCTGACTTAGTTACCACTGATGTTTGGACGAGCATGGGTTATGAGGATGAAAATACTTCCCGTATGAATGCGTTTCAGGACTGGATGGTTGATGAAGAGCTAATGTCTCTAGCTAAGCCAGATGCCTTATTCATGCATTGCTTACCAGCCCACCGCGGCGAAGAGGTTTCTGCAGGTGTGATTGATGGCCCCCAAAGTATTGTCTGGGAAGAAGCAGAAAATCGTCTGCATGTCCAAAAGGCCTTGATGGAGTATTTGCTCTGCGGTCGTTTGGAGTAGGCAATAAAACGTAAGCAATAGAATATGAAGCAATTAGTCTTAGTGCTGTATCAATGAGTTTTTAGTTAATTTTTGATTGAATAAAAAATGTCTGATATTAAAAAAGTAGTCTTAGCGTATTCCGGTGGTCTCGATACCAGCGTGATCTTGAAGTGGCTTCAAGATACTTATGGCTGTGAGATCGTTACCTTTACAGCTGATTTGGGTCAGGGTGAAGAGTTGGAGCCGGCACGTGCTAAGGCTTTGCAGTTCGGTATCAAACCAGAAAACACCTTTATTGATGACTTGCGCGAAGAGTTTGTGCGTGACTTTGTATTCCCGATGTTCCGTGCAAATACGATTTATGAAGGTGAATACTTATTGGGCACATCCATAGCACGCCCCCTGATTGCTAAACGTCAAATTGAAATTGCGCGCTTAACCGGTGCCGATTCTGTATCACACGGCGCTACTGGTAAAGGTAATGACCAAGTTCGCTTTGAGTTGGGCTACTACGCTTTAGAGCCAGGAATTAAAGTAATTGCTCCTTGGCGTGAGTGGGATCTTCTTTCTCGTGAGAAGTTGATGGCCTATGCCGAAAAGCACGGCATTCCAGTCGAAATGAAGCATAAGCAAGGTGGCTCGCCTTACTCTATGGATGCCAACCTCCTGCATATCAGTTACGAAGGTCGTCATCTAGAAAACCCAAATGCCGAAGCAGAAGAGTCAATGTGGCGTTGGACGGTTGCTCCAGAGAAGGCCCCAGACGCTCCAGAAATTATTGAGATCGAATTTAAAGCTGGTGATCCAGTGGCTATTGACGGCAAAGCTTATAAGCCGCATGAGTTGTTGGCTGAGTTAAATCGCATCGGCGGTAAGCATGGCATTGGCCGTCTTGACCTGGTTGAAAACCGCTTTGTTGGTATGAAAAGTCGCGGTTGCTATGAAACCCCTGGTGGAACCATCTTATTGAAGGCACACCGCGGCATCGAAAGTATTACCTTAGATCGCGAAGTGGCTCACTTAAAAGATGATTTGATGCCGCGCTATGCAAGCTTAATTTACAACGGCTTGTGGTGGGCGCCAGAGCGTCTGGCTCTACAGACTTTGATTGACCACACTCAACAGGCAGTGAATGGCGTAGTTCGTTTGAAGCTCTATAAAGGCTCTGTATCTGTGATTTCTCGTGATTCAGCCAATACTTTGTTTGACCAAAACATCGCAACATTTGATGATGATGGTGGCGCTTATAACCAAGCGGATGCCGGTGGTTTTATTAAGCTCAATGCATTACGTATGCGTATTGCTGAAACCGCAAGACGTAAGCGCGCCCAGAAATAGACAAAAGTAAAAAACAATCAATTAGAACCAAGCGAAATAGAAAGAACTTCAATGCAATTTGATCAAGTTTCCGTAGGTAAAAAAGCCAATGTATTTTTTGATGGCAAGTGTGTTTCTCATACTGTGACCTTGCCTGATGGCGTACGAAAGTCCGTTGGCGTTGTATTGCCAAGTACTTTACGTTTTGATCTAAATACAAAAGAAATCATGGAAGTGGTTGATGGCAATGCTTTTGTCAGCATCAACGGTGCCCCTGAACAAGAGTTCAAAGCTGGTCAGAGTTGGGAGGTAGAGAAGGGTGGTTACTTTATTATTCGTGCTGAGCAACCAGTGCACTACGTTTGCCACTTTGAATAAAACAACAAAATAATAATGTGCTAAAGCAAAACGCAGACCAAGGTCTGCGTTTTTTATAATCCATATTTACCGCACTTATTTTCTTGGCAGGCCTGTGATAACAGTGCCCGGCACAATTACGCGATCAGAGAACCATTGCTTGTTCATCTCTAGTGCATAGCGCACAGCTGCTTTAGGGCAGTGGTTGCTGGTAGTCTCAGCTTGCATCTCTTCGATATTCACAATCTTGCCATCATCTGCAATGAATGCAATTGATAGCGGAATTTTGGTGTTATTCATCCAGAAGCAATGCCCTGCTTTTTGTTCGAAGATAAACAGCATTCCAGAATTAGTTGGCATGTTAGTACGATTCATGAGGCCAACTTCTCTAGCTTTCGGTGTATCGGCGAGTTCAGCCTGTATACGGTAGATGCCAGTTTTTAATTCAATAGTTGGCAGGCCGATGTTGACCTGTGCAAGAACAAGGCTTGAAAAGAGTAATAGGATGACAGCAATGAGATTGCTAAATATATTTTTTGAAATAAGCATGAGTTGCATTTTAAGTGAGGTAAATTGCAGGCGAAAAAAAACCCAGGAACGAATCCTGGGTTTTTAATAATGATCTAAGGACTATTAAGCCGCTTGGATATTGGTAGCTTGCTTGCCTTTAGGGCCTTGGGTAATGTCAAACGTTACCTTTTGGTTTTCCTTAAGGGTTTTGAACCCAGGCATAGTAATTGCGCTGAAATGCGCGAACAACTCTTCTTCACCATCATCAGGTTTGATAAAGCCAAAACCTTTTGCATCATTGAACCACTTAACAATTCCGGTCGCCATGCGAACTCCATTACATAAACTTAAAACAACCGTGATGAGGGTAAATACTTTTTAATCAGTCTCAATCCACAACACGCCTAAATAGAACCTCTCTTGAAGCCTACCCCCTGATTGTTTGCCCTTTTTCGAGGGGTGTCAAGGAGTTATATACCCTTACCCCCTACTAATGACCCCTTTTTTTATCAAAAAATGCCCCAATATAGGTTTCAGGGGGATTTTTGCGGGTTTTTCGCAACAAGACCTTGGTAAATTAAAGTTTCGATATCTGTGTTTAGAATGTTTCTCATGAGTCGCACACCTAAAAATCCCACTACTGGCAACCCAGGCATTCCATATGCCGAGGACACTATTCTTCTCGAAAAACAGGTCGAGCAAGTTAAAGCGCCATCGATGTATAAAGTTTTACTATTAAATGACGATTACACGCCCATGGAATTTGTGGTGATGGTAATTCAGGAGTATTTTAATAAGGATCATGAAACAGCTACACGCATCATGTTGCAAGTGCATCTAGTTGGCAAAGGCGTCTGTGGAGTATTTACCCGCGATGTTGCTGCCACAAAAGTGCATCAAGTTATAGAACTCTCCCGTGAAGCGGGTCATCCACTACAGTGCACTATGGAGGAAGCATGATTGCCCAAGAATTAGAAGTGAGTTTACACATGGCGTTTGTTGACGCAAGGGCATCACGACATGAGTTCATTACGGTCGAACATTTACTCGCAGCCTTGCTAGATAATGCTACTGCGGTAGAAGTCCTGAAGGCTTGCGCGGCGAATATTGCAGAGCTGCGTGCTCAACTAAAAAACTTTATTAATGACAACACACCTGTTGTCCCCGGAAACGATGAAGTGGATACCCAACCTACGCTGGGATTTCAGCGGGTAATCCAGCGCGCCATCATGCATGTTCAATCTACCTCGAATGGTAAAAAAGAAGTTACCGGCGCAAACGTATTAGTAGCTATCTTTGGTGAAAAAGATTCGCATGCAGTGTATTTCTTGCAACAGCAAGGTGTTACGCGCTTAGACGTTGTGAATTTCATCAGCCATGGCGTACGCAAAGATCAATCCGAGCATGTGAAGCCTGTTGAGCCTTCTCAAGAGACCGAGGAAGCTAGCTCCTCAGGTAAAGAGAGCCCGCTCGAGCAATATACCCAGAACCTCAATGCTCTGGCCCGTCAAGGCAAAATTGACCCATTGATTGGGCGCGAGAGTGAAGTAGAGCGCGTGATTCAGGTGCTGTGTCGTCGTCGTAAGAACAACCCACTATTGGTTGGCGAAGCTGGTGTTGGTAAAACAGCGATTGCTGAGGGCTTGGCTTGGAGAATCGTCAAGGGTGATGTGCCTGATATCTTGGCTAATGCCACGGTTTACTCTTTGGACATGGGTGCCCTTTTAGCTGGCACTAAATATCGTGGTGATTTTGAGCAACGCCTAAAGAGTGTTCTCAAATCACTTAAAGATCATGCTCATGGTGTTTTGTTTATTGATGAAATTCATACGCTGATTGGTGCGGGTGCAGCCTCAGGTGGAACATTGGATGCAAGCAACTTATTGAAGCCTGCTTTATCGAATGGTCAGTTGAAGTGTATTGGCGCAACGACCTTCACTGAGTACCGTGGCATCTTTGAAAAAGATGCGGCATTGTCACGTCGTTTCCAGAAGGTTGATGTAGTAGAGCCAACAGTAGATCAAACAGTACAAATTCTGCGTGGCTTGAAGTCGCGCTTCGAAGAGCACCATAGCGTGAAGTATGCGGCTGGTGCTTTAGTCGCTGCTGCAGAGCTTTCTGCTCGTTATATCAATGATCGTCATTTGCCAGATAAGGCGATTGATGTGATTGATGAAGCCGGTGCAGCCCAGCGCATCTTGCCGAAGTCTAAGCAGAAGAAAACCATTGGTCGTCCTGAGATTGAGGAGATCGTGGCGAAGATTGCCCGCATACCGCCACAATCTGTCACCGTGGATGACCGCAGTAAGTTGCAGACCTTAGATCGCGACATTAAGAGCGTAGTGTTTGGTCAAGATCCGGCAATTGAAGCCCTGGCTAGTGCCATTAAGATGACGCGTGCTGGTCTTGGGAAGATTGATAGGCCAATTGGATCATTCCTCTTCTCGGGGCCAACCGGCGTCGGCAAGACAGAGGTAGCTAAGCAACTCGCTTACATCCTTGGAATTGAACTCTTGCGCTTTGACATGTCCGAATATATGGAGCGTCATGCGGTCAGCCGATTGATTGGAGCGCCTCCGGGCTATGTAGGGTTTGATCAAGGTGGTTTGCTGACCGAGGCTGTGAATAAGAAACCGCATTGCGTTCTTTTGCTCGATGAGATTGAAAAAGCCCATCCAGACATTTTCAATATTCTCTTGCAGGTGATGGATCATGGCACCTTAACGGATAACAACGGTCGTAAGACTGACTTCCGTAATGTCATCATCATCATGACTACAAATGCTGGCGCTGAGGCGATGCAGAAATCCACCATTGGCTTTACCAATGCGCGTGAGTCTGGCGATGAAATGGCAGACATCAAGAAATTCTTTACGCCTGAGTTCCGCAATCGTTTAGACGCAATTGTCTCCTTCAAAGCGCTTGATGAATCCATCATCATGCGTGTGGTTGATAAGTTCTTAATGCAATTGGAGGAACAGCTTCATGAGAAGAAGGTTGATGCAACCTTTAGCTCTGCACTGCGAGCCCATTTAGCTAAACATGGCTTTGATCCATTAATGGGCGCGCGTCCGATGCAACGCATTATTCAAGATACCGTGCGTAAAGCACTTGCTGACGAGCTGCTCTTCGGTAAGTTAGCGCAAGGCGGTCATGTAGATGTTGATATCGATGCTGACGGTAAAGTGTTATTGAACTTTGAAACTCCCGCTTTACCAGGAAAGCGGGCTAAAGCGGATGTAGCGCCGGCTGAAGAAATTTAAAAAAACCTCTTTATTTAAATAAACACAAACCAAAAAGGAAGATATGTCTCATCACGATAAATTACTAGAAGCTTTTGAAACTTACAAAGCTGAAAATGAAAAGTTTCAAGGTAAAGGTATTAAAGCTTCTGCTGCTCGTGCTCGCAAAGCTTTGCAAGAGATTGCTGGATCTTGCAAAGAGCGCCGTAAAGAAATTACTGCTGAGAAAGAGTCTCGCGAAGGTGCTGGTGCTGGTATGTCTCAAGATGCTGCGCGTAAGGCGCATATTCGTAAGTAAGCTAAGTTGCTTAACAAAAAAGCCACCTGAGGGTGGCTTTTTTGTTACCTCACAAAGTTACTGAAGAATCCAGAGTTCAGGTTTGGGTGAGATTTCAGTGAAAATGATTATTCAAGTAATTAGTACTTTTCTACTAATTACTTGAATAATTCTGTAAGAAGCAGTCCGTTTCAGTCTTGGTTCGATATAAGATTGAAGGAGTTAAATCATTAATACCAACCCTTAATTACATTCATGCAGGATTCTGAAAATTTATTTGAAGTTCAACCTCCTGCCACTGAAGTGGTAGGTCAAAAATATCAGTCAGACATATTTTTTGCCGTCAATTATGAAGGTCGATTTATAGAGGCGAGCGATGGATATTGTCGACTCATGGGCTATGACAAAGCAGAACTATTTGCCATGAACATGAGTGATGTGCAGGTTGAGGGAGCTCGGGAAAAGATTTTGAATGACCTGCAGGATGATGTTGATAAAGGTTTTACTCAAATTTGGATTGAACAACATTCTAAAGATCAAAAAGCCATTTCATTATTGCTCAACACATTTTTCTCATCTCAAGATGAGAAAATATTTTGCTTTGCCATTGAAAGTAAGTCGATCCCCAAGACAGAGGTTAGCTTAAAACTATCGCTTGAGCTTGCTAATAACTTAATTAAGAATTCCAGTGATTTAATTCTTATCACAGAGGCGGAACCTTACCATTGGCCAGGCCCGAGAATTGTATTTGCTAATGACGCGTTGCTTCAATTAACAGGCTATACGATTGAAGAGGTAATTGGTCAAACTCCCCGAATGTTTCATGGACCTGATACTGATCCTGAAACAGCCCATCGTATTCATGTTGCTCTGGCAAAATGGCAGCCAATACGAGAGGAAGTCCTCAATTACACAAAAGATGGGAAAGTGTTTTGGCAGGAACTTAATATTTATCCAGTGGCCAATGAATTTGGATGGTTCACCCATTGGGTTTCAATTCAGAGAAATATTACTGAGCGTAAGCTTTTTGAAGAACAGCTTAAAGATCTGCAGGTATCTCTGGCGGAATACCAACAGCGCTTAGTTATTGCAACTAGTGCTGGTGGCGTCGGAATTTGGGATTGGGATACTGTTAACGATATTTTGATTTGGGATGATCAAATGTATCGGCTTTACGGAATTGAGAAAGAACAATTTGTTGGTGCATATGAGGCTTGGCAAAATGGTTTACATCCTGATGACAGGCAGATTGGTGAGGAAGCAATACAAGCTGGAATTCAATCAGGCGAGTTCAAGTTAGAGTTCCGCATCATTTGGCCCGATGGAACTATTCGTTACATACGTGGTCATGCTCGTACCTTAAGGGATTCAAAGGGTGTAGCTTGCCGCATGATTGGAACTAATTGGGATATCACCGATCAAAAATCTGCAGAAAAAAAGGCTCAAGAGCTAGCTTTTTTTGACCCCCTAACCAATTTGCCAAATAGACGGTTATTTATTGATCGACTTCAGAGGGCTGTTAAAGCTACTGATCGCAGTAAGCGCTATTGCGCTCTTTTCTCCATTGATCTTGATAACTTCAAGATGGTAAATGACATGCATGGACACAATGGAGGCGATATTGTATTGAACTTAGCGGCTACAAGTTTTTTGGCAGCAGTGCGGGCTGTCGATACTGTGGCACGCATGGGTGGAGACGAGTTTATGATTTTAATAGAGGACTTAGGAACCAGCGATACAGAAGCAGCACATGCAATGAAAACTGTTGCAGAAAAAATTGTCTCTTCATTTAATGAGTCTCGGAAAAAAAATTCTCATGTTGCGATGGGCACTGTTAGCATTGGAGCCACCTTATTCCAAGGCGTGAGTTACGGCGAAATCGATCAATTGATCAAGCAGTCAGATCTGGCTCTTTATCAAGCAAAACAGGCGGGCCGTAACTGCATTAAATTTTATGATGAAAATATGCAGGCTTCCGTCAATGCAAGGGTCTCTTTGCAGGCTACATTGCTAGAGGCGCTTAAGCATGATTGGTTTGTATTGTATTACCAGCCACAAATTGACGGGAAGGGCCGCATTAGCTCTGCTGAGGCGCTTATTAGACTCAATCATCCTGAGCTTGGCCTTATGAGTCCAGGAAGTTTTATTGGCCTAGCTGAGTCTTCTGATCTAATTATTCCCATTAGCTGGTGGGTCATTCGTGCCGTATGTTTACAGCTGGTTTCATGGTCAAGTCAAGAAAAGATGGCGCATCTTTCAGTTTCGGTGAATATTAGTGTTAAACAGTTTGAGCAAGAGAATTTCGTTACTAAGATCATTGATATGGTTGATAAAATTGGGGCAAATCCTAAATTAATTACCCTTGAGTTGACGGAGTCACTGTTCTTAGGGGATAGGGCTAATGCCATCCTCAAGATGCAAGCGCTGAAAGACCATGGTTTTAATTTTTCTTTAGACGATTTTGGCACGGGATACTCATCGTTATCTTACCTAAAGAGTCTGCCTTTTGATGAATTGAAAATTGACCAAACATTTGTATCAGACATGCCTGAAAATAAAATGAATTGCGACATTATTCGCATCATTATTCAGATGGGGCAAACGCTCGATATGAATGTGGTAGCTGAGGGAGTTGAAAATAAAGTTCAATTCCAGTATCTCCAGGCAATGGGTTGTCACCACTACCAAGGGTATTTATTTTCGAAACCGCTGCCAGTCGAAGATTTTATTGCGGCCACCATGCAATTTAATTAATAGCTTAAGACAACGCGAGGTTTGATTTAAATGGCCAATTACCCAATTAAATGGAACATCAAATCCTTTTTCTCAAGAATATGAGTAGATTTCCAAGAAAATTCTCGACAGTAAAAAGAAGGATTATTGCCGTTCTAATTGGCGCACTTGCAGCTTACGCATTGCTGCTATTTGGACTTGAGATGGGGTTGGATTGGCGCTTTGCAATCTTGGGGCCAATAGCGGGCTTTGGATCAGCAATTGTGATCTTATTTGACAGAAAAGCAGCCTTCCCATTGCTAATAGTTTCTCTTCTTATCCAACCTTTTATTCTTTATCAACAAAATCAGATAGCGAATCTAGCTATTTATTATCAGTCCATCATTCAAGCGTCTATTTTTGTTTTTATAGCCTACTTAAATGCAATATGTTTCACAAGATTTAACAGGGCCTTCCATAAGTCAAATTTCAAAGAGTGCGCTGTATTTTTTTTCGCGCCTGGTTTCAGTACAGCACTGTGGTTGGGCTTGTCCATATTCTTTATTCCGTTGCCCGATCCCGTTGAAATCTCGACGTTAATTCTGCTTGTTTTTACAGCCACATTAGGTCAGTTTATCGGTTTGATATTAGCGCTTCGCTTGATGATAGTTTTATCTAATTTTGATGGCGGATCTAATAATGTAAATAAAAAAAATATGGTAATTCCGCTTTGGGTAGTTTTTGGGTGCCTATTTTTTTTCCTGCATTTATTAAATGGTGAGCTAGAAAAAAAGTTTAGCCTTCAATTTGAAAAGATATCAGTTGAGGTGAGCGACTTAATCGAGACAAAATTTACAGCGCAAGATTCATTCATTGATGGTGTGGGAGCATTTTTTTCCACCAGGATCTTGCCTGTGACTAAGGATAATTTTAAGGGGTATGTGTCACATGCATTAGTGCGTTATCCAATGATTCAGGGCATTTCTTGGCTCTCATATTTGCGACCCGAACAATTGCAAAGCTTTATTCTTGACCAGAAAAAAATATATCCAAACTTTGAGGTTAGGGCAATTGGCAGCAATGAAAGGTTAGTGCCCGATGGAATAAAGCAGTTTTATACCCCGGTGACTTTTATCGAGCCTTTTGACACCAATCAGAAAGCAATTGGTTTTGATATCTCGAGTAATCTGGTGCGCCTAGAGGCTATTGAGAAAGCAATTTCTAGCAATGAGATGGTCTCTAGTGCGCCTATTCAGTTAGTTCAAAGCCAAGAGAAAAAAATGGGTGTATTGCTTTTGAAATATGTTCCATTCTCTAAAAATGGACCTGGACTTGTTAGCGAAGTATTGCGTCTAGAGGATTTCATTGGACTCACAACGAAACGCTTAAGTGGGGATGCGAATATTAGAGTGGTGGACGTAGACTCAAAAACGGTGGTTTTTGATAATCATTTTGACCTATCTAAGTACACTATCTCCAAATCTTTCGTGTTCGGGGGGCGGGTATTTGATGTCGAAACTAGTCCAACCTCAGAATTTATATCGACGCATAACCCACCCAAGTATAAATTTTTAGTGGGATCAATAGCTGCACTCTTGCTCTCAGTATTTAATTTATTCTTATTATTGATCTCGAGATTTCATACGGGAATTAAGGAAAAGGTTGTTGAGAAGACCGCACAGCTAAATAAAAGTGAGCAGCAATTGCGGTATGTGTTGACTGCCACGGGGGATGGTATTTGGGACTGGGACATCAAAGGTGGCATCGTTACACATAATCAGCGTTGGCTAGATTTGCTCCGCTTACAGTCTAGCAATATGGTCTCTAGCATGGAAAGCTATAAGTCGCTTATACATCCTGAGGATCTTGATAAAGTGTTGGGAGCTATTAATAGCGCATTCCAAACTGGTAATAAATATCAATTTGAATATCGCATGATTCGCGGGGATAAGAGTTTGCTCTGGGTCTCGGACAAGGGAATGGTCGTTGAACGATCCTCTAGCGGTGAGCCTTTGCGCATGGTGGGCGCAATAACTGATATCTCAACTCAAAAGCAAGCTCAGGAAAAAATTGAAGAGCTGGCTTTTTTTGATCCAGTTACAGAATTACCAAATAGACGCTTTATTGAAAATCAAATTCAACGAGCCCTTCAAGAGTGTCGTCGAAATGATAGTTTTTCTGGATTAATGTTATTAGATTTGGATAACTTCAAGTTTGTTAATGATGCCCATGGCCACCATATCGGAGATATTCTGTTGAAGCAATTTGGCATGCGCTTAAAGGGCGCTCTTAGACCAATGGATTCTGTTTCTCGTATTGGTGGCGACGAATTTCTGGTTTTGTTTGACTCCTATTTTGCTTCTGAGGAGCAATGTGTCGAAAGTTTGAGGGTGGCTGTTGAGCGTGTATGCGAACAAATGGTCGAGGCCTTTGTGATCGATCGCGTTATTAGGGTGAACATTAAGCCCAGTATTGGCGTACTTACTTTTGGCCAAGAAGCAGAAGGATTCAAGGAATTGATGACATATGTAGACTTGGCAATGTATAGCAATAAAGCCAACCGATTACAAAAATACCGCTTTTTTGATCAGTCCTTGCTCGATGAATTTAAGCAAAAAAGTGATTTGAGTGATGGGCTAATTGATGCCTGTAATTCTGAGCAGTTTTATGTAGACTATCAGCCGGTTCTCAATCGAGCAAAGGAAGTTGTTGCTTATGAGGCTTTGGTGCGATGGAATCATCCTACGCTTGGTAGACTGGGTCCCGAAAGCTTCATCCCTTTTGCAGAAAAAAATGGGCAAATTAGATCAGTTGGAAATGCCGTTTTCAATAAGATATTTTCTAGTACAGAGGTAGCTCAATTAAGAAGAGAGGATAAGACATGTCGATTGATGTTAAATGTGAGCGGCCTTCACTTAATGGATGTCGAGTTTGCGTCTGAGTTCATATCAATTCTAAAAAAATATCATTTTCCTCTGGATATGATTAATCTAGAAGTCACTGAGAGTGTATTTTTATACGATAAAGAGCAAACAGTGAGCACCATGCAAACTTTAATCAATGAGGGCGTCAGGTTTGCTTTAGATGATTTTGGTACCGGCTACTCTTCATTTTCTTATTTACAAAAATTACCGATTAAATACATAAAAATTGATAAAACATTTGTTGCTGGTCTTGGCGAAGCTGAAAGTCGCTCAATTGTGAAGAATATTATTATTTTGGCCCATACTCTGAATTTGGAGGTAATTGCCGAAGGAGTGGAAACAGAAGAGCAATATCAACTGTTATTTGATAAAAATTGCAATTATTTTCAGGGCTGGTACTGTGGAGTTCCCGGTCCTCTACCGTCAATTTAAAAGCCTTCTATTTGATTTGGGGTGAGGTTGTCTAGCCCCTACCAGTGCTACCAAAACCACCGGTGCCACGACTGCTCTCTGTGAATTCCTCAACAACCTTAAGCTCCACTTGCTGAACAGGCATGACTACTAATTGGGCAAGGCGTTCCATGGGTTCTAGCTTGAATAGGGCAGATCCGCGGTTCCAGGTACTCACCATGAGTTGACCTTGATAGTCGGAGTCAATTAGGCCTACTAAGTTACCAAGTACGATGCCATGTTTATGACCTAAGCCAGAGCGCGGAAGAATAAATGCGGCGTAGCGTGGATCTTCAACATAAATAGCAAGGCCTGTAGGTACTAATACGGTTTGACCAGGGACAATTTCAATCGCTTCATCAATACAGGCGCGTAGATCTAGGCCAGCACTGCCAGGGGTTCCATAAGTTGGAAGTTGGTCACGCATACGTTCATCGAGAATTTTGACTTGGAGTGATTGCATGGAATTTCCTAAAACTAGGGGTAAAAATGAAAAAAGTATTAAAACTAAATTTTCTTGGCAACCAATTGAATGAGTTGACGCGCTAACTGTAGTTTTTCTGCTTTAGCAATTTTTTTGCTGCCGTTATCATCAATGATGAGTAATTGGTTGAGATCGCTCCCAAAAGTATCGGGACCAATATTGCCGACGATCATCGGGATGTTTTTACGTTTCCGCTTTTCATCAGCATGTTTTTCTAGATCAGTAGACTCCGCTGCAAAACCTACGCAGTATGGGTGAGGCTTGCCACCTTTGGTTTGCACTGTCTTAGCAAGATCAAGGAGGATATCTGGGTTTGCTACAAACTCTAGAGCTGGCGCTTGATTGCCTTGGCGCTTGATTTTTTCTTTGGCTGGCTTAGCAATGCCCCAGTCTGCAACAGCTGCCACTGCAAAGAAGACATCACAGTCAGCTGCGGCTAGAGTGGCTGCATGCATTTCTTTGGCGCTAAGCACATTGGTGCGGGTAATTTGTCCAGTAGCGAGCAGCGGAGTTTCAAGATCACAGGGTCCGGCAATTAAATGGACTTGAGCCCCAGCCTCAACAGCTGCCCTTGCGATCGCAAAACCCATTTTGCCGGAGCTATGGTTAGTGATGCCGCGCACTGGGTCAATGGCTTCGAATGTCGGGCCCGCAGTAATCAATACTTTTTTACTAACTAAGGATTTTTTCTGAAAGAAGGCGATCATTTGCTCGGTAATTTCAGTAGGCTCGAGCATTCTGCCCATACCTACTTCGCCACATGCCTGAAAACCGCTAGCCGGTCCTAGAAGGCTGACACCATCATTGGCAAGTCGTTGCATACTTCTTTGGGTGGCAGCATGCTCCCACATTTGTTTGTTCATCGCCGGAGTTAATAACAGAGGACAATCTCTTGCAAGGCAGAGGGTAGTCAGCAAGTCATCAGCTAAACCCAAGGAAAGCTTGGCCATTAAATCGGCGCTTGCCGGGGCAATCAAAATAGCATCTGCGGAGCGAGATAACTCAATGTGCGCCATATTGTTCGGAATAGTGCTATCCCATTGGCTTAAGTAAACCGGGTTGCCGGTGAGGGCCTGCATAGTCACTGGTGTCACAAATTGCCGTGCGGCTTCAGTCATCACTACTTGTACCGAGGCGCCTTCTTGCAACAGTTGGCGCGCAAGCTCAGGGGCTTTATAGGCGGCAATCCCGCCAGAGATACCGAGAACGATCTTCTTGTTTATAAGTGATTGCATGGCGCCAGCTTAATGGGATTGGGCAGATTTGCCAAATGACTTGCGTAATTCACCCCAAATAATGAGAGCTGCCCCAATACAGATAGCACTATCAGCAATATTGAAGGCAGGCCAATGCCAATTGCCGTAAAACACATCAATAAAGTCGACTACTGCGCCATACATCACCCGATCTAATACATTCCCCAGTGCGCCACCCAATATCAGACTGAGGGCGATGCAGAGCATGTTGTCGCTTTGGCTTTTGTACAGAAGCCAAAGAATATAGATGGAAGCAGCCAGGCCAATAATCGTAAAGAACCAGCGCTGCCAACCTGAACCTTGCGCCAAAAACGAGAATGCTGCGCCGGGATTAAAGAGCAGCAACCAGTTCAGAAAAGGAAGAACGGGTTCGGGTACGCCCATTTGTAGATTGCTCAGCGCTGACCACTTGCTCAGTTGATCTAGCAATAGCACGATGATTGCAATGGCGAGATAACGAAGCAGAGATAGGTTCTTCATGTTGGCGCTTCTTAAGCAAATAAGCGATGATCACCATCACTAAATAAGTTGCTAATACAGCGACCACATAATTCAGGATAACCAGCATGACTGCCTACGTCCTTGGTGTGATGCCAGCAGCGACCACATTTTTTATATTGGCTGCCGCGCACCAAGACTTCTAAGCCAGCATTGCTCAGCTCAATATTGGCGCTAGAAGTAATCGTAACAAAGCGTAAGTCATCTTCAAGTGAATGCAAAATCGCAAAGTCAACATCACCCACTTTGATGGTCAGCTCGGCCTGCAATGATGAACCCACATTGCCTGCTTCACGCTCAACCTCAATGGCTTTGGTAACTTCAGAGCGAATCTCACGAATACGATTCCACTTTGCAAGCAATTCATCAGCGTGCAAAATTTGCGGGAACTCGCCAAACTCTTCCATAAAGATCGACTCTACAGGATTGCTTCCTGTGCCGTGCGGGAAATCTTTCCAGGCTTCTTCTGCAGTAAAGGAAAGAAAAGGCGATAACCACTTCAAGAGATTGCGAGTGATGTGGAATAAAGCGTTCTGTGCTGCACGGCGATCAGGCGAATCAGGTGCGCTCGTATAGAGGCGATCTTTAAGAATGTCTAAATAGAAACCACCTAAATCTTCAGAGCAGAAGCTCAACATACGTGCGACTGCTGGCTGGAACTCATATGCCTCGTAGTGCGCTTCAACATCGCTCTGCAATTGATTGGCAAGAGCCACAGCATAGCGATCAATCTCCAGCCATTGGTCAGCAGACATCGTGTGCTTACTTGGATCAAAATCCGATAAATTAGCCAGCAAAAAGCGCAAGGTATTACGAATACGACGATAGCTTTCGGTAACACGCTTCAGAATCTCATCGGAGATCGTCATTTCACCGGAGTAGTCAGTAGAAGCAACCCACAAGCGAATGATCTCTGCACCTAACTTATCTGCTACTTGTTGAGGGGCAATCACATTACCCACGGACTTACTCATCTTGCGACCTTGGCCATCGACAGTAAAGCCATGAGTGAGCAGTGCTTTGTATGGCGGCTTGCCATCGAGCATCGCACCAGTAAGTAATGAAGAGTGGAACCAACCACGATGCTGATCTGAGCCCTCGAGGTATAAATCTGCCAGACGCCCGTTTGGTGTCTCAGCTGCAGCTGTGAGTAATTCATCGCGATGTGAGCCACGAATAACGTGCCAATGGGTTGTGCCAGAGTCAAACCAAACATCTAAGGTGTCGCGGTTCTTTTCGTATTGCGCAGCTTCCTCACCGAGTAGCTCAGCAACTTCTAATTTTTGCCAAGCTTCAATACCCTCTTTTTCAACGCGCTTGGCGATTTCTTCAAGAAGTTCAACAGTACGTGGATGAGGTTCACCACTTTCTTTATGAACCAAGAAGGCCATTGGGACGCCCCATTGGCGTTGACGTGACAAAGTCCAGTCAGGGCGATTAGCAATCATGCTGTTTAAGCGTTGCTTGCCCCATGCAGGGAAAAACTCAGTGCTTTCAATACCAGCCAGGGCTGTCTCACGCAAGCTGGCATTGCCATCAGACGGCTTCTTATCCATGCTGGCAAACCATTGTGAGGTGGCGCGGTAAATGATGGGTGACTTATGACGCCAGCAATGCATGTAAGAGTGAGTATAGGTTTTGTCGCGTAAAAGACTGCCTGCTTCACGCATCGCTTCCACAATCTTAGGATTCGCTTTCCAAATATATTCATTGGCAAAGAGCGGCAACCAAGAGGCATATACACCATTGCCCATTACTGGATTCAGAATATCTTTATCAGCTAGCTTGTTGGCTTTACAAGATTTAAAGTCTTCCTCGCCATAAGCGGGCGCAGAATGAACGATGCCAGTACCTGTATCCAAAGTAACGTACTCAGCTGGATAGATTGGCGAGAGACGCTTGTAGCCTTCATGTAATGACGCAAGCGGATGCCAAAAGGAAATGTTTGCTAATTGAGCTCCAGTGCAGGTGGCAATGACTTTGCCCTCTAGTCCATAGTCTTGCAGGCAAGTTTCAACACGATCTTTGGCGAGGATGAGTAACTGATCACCAACATCTACCAGCGCATAGGTGAGCTCTGGGTGAACGTTCATAGCCTGGTTGGCAGGAATGGTCCAGGGTGTTGTAGTCCAGATGACAATCTGACCTGGTTTATTCGGTAATTCGGTAAGACCAAACGCTTTCGCTAGTTGTGGGCGCTGAGCATCATCAAAAGCAAAGCCGACGTCAACTGTGGGGTCAGTCTTGTCTTGATATTCTACTTCCGCTTCAGCAAGGGCAGAGCCGCAATCAAAACACCAGTTCACTGGCTTTAAGCCACGAAAAACATAACCCTTCTCCCAAATCTTCCCAAGAGCACGAATTTCATCAGCTTCATTGCGGAAGTTCATTGTGAGGTAAGGGTTGTTCCAGTCGCCAAGAACTCCTAAGCGCTCAAAATCTTTCCTCTGCTTTTCTACTTGAATATGGGCATATGCACGAGCTTTCGATTGCACTTCCGCAGTCGGTAGATTCTTGCCAAATTCTTTTTCGATCTGGATTTCAATCGGCATACCATGGCAATCCCAGCCAGGAACATAAACAGAGTCAAAGCCCATGAGCCAACGTGACTTCACGATCATGTCTTTCAGAATCTTATTTACCGCATGACCAATATGAATATCGCCATTTGCATAAGGAGGGCCATCATGCAAAATAAACTTGGGTTGATTGGCATGGGCTGCACGAATCTTTTCGTAGAGCTTACTTTTTTGCCATCCCGCAACCCACTGTGGTTCACGCTTAGCTAGATCTCCCCGCATTGGGAAGGAGGTATCTAGTAGATTGACGGGATAAGAGTTTTCTTTTTCAGACATAAGCTTTTTTCTGGAAATAATTTCTGGCATGCGCTGCATCTGCTGCAATCGCTTGTGTAAGGGTTTCGAGGTCTGGGTATTTCGCCTCATCACGGATTTTTTCTAAGAGCTCTACGGTAATAATTTTTCCGTAAACATCAGCGTCGTAATCAAAGATATGGGTTTCTAGTAATACTCTGCCTTCATCTTCCACTGTTGGCCTAACGCCTAAGCTAGCTACGGCTGGAAGAGGTTTCTCACTCAAACCTAAAACCTGAGCAGTGAAGATTCCAGTTGTTGCTGGTTTGCGATGGTGCAGATGGTTTGCAACTGCTAAGTTCAAAGTGGGAAAGCCTAACTGACGACCGAGTTGTTGGCCATGAATGACATGCCCAGAAATTCCATAAGGACGACCTAGTAGTTTTTCAGTTTGGCTCATGTCACCGTTAGCAAGTGCAGTACGCAATGCTGAGCTTGAAATACGTTCACCTTCTTCCAAAATTGTTTGGATGCTAGAAACTTCAAAGCCATATTTTTTACCGGCAGCTTGTAGGCTGGCGAAATTACCAGCACGTTTAGCACCATAACAAAAATCATCACCAATCAAAATCCATTTAGCATTGAGACGTCTGACAATAATTTCAGAAACGAATTCTTCTGGGGTTAACTTCGCAAAAGCGGCATTGAAATGTTCTACCACTACGCGATCAATTCCAATGCCGGCAAGCGCTGCTAATTTATCGCGCAAATTCAGGATGCGGGCTGGTGCCTGTTCCGGAGAAAAGAATTCTTTTGGATGTGGCTCAAAGGTCATGACGCAACTGACCAGTCCCCGCTCTTTGGCGCCATCAACAAGCTCTTTCAGCAGGGCGCGATGACCCCTGTGCACGCCATCGAAATTACCGATGCTTAGGGCACAAGCTGGTCCTGCAGAAAACTGGGTGGGTCCTCGGAATACGTTCACAAAATCGCTTTCAGGGTAGCCATCAATTATATTGTGGGCATGCCTTCTATCGTCACCTTAATCTCAGGCCGCGGATCTAATTTCGAGGCCATCTTCAAAATGGCTCAAAAAGAGCAGTGGCCAGTCACATTTGCTGGGGTGATAGCGAATCATTCAGCAGCTGGCGGGCTTGATTTTGCTCGCTCTCAGGGCATTCCAGCCTATGCCATTGAGCATAAAGAGCATGCCACCCGTGAATCGTTTGATGCCGCTTTAATTGCGCAAATCGATGCTTTGGGGGCTGATTTGGTGGTTCTTGCAGGTTTTATGAGAATTCTGACTCCGGGATTTATTCGTCATTTTGAGGGTCGATTGATCAATATTCATCCAGCCTTATTGCCGGCCTTCCCGGGTTTGCATACCCATGAGAGAGCTTTAGAGGCGGGAGTGAAAGAACATGGCGCTACCGTGCACTTCGTTAATGAGGGTGTAGATGAGGGGCCCATTATTTGTCAGGCCTCTGTTCCAGTGTTGGAAGGTGACGATCCAAACACTCTGGCTGCCCGTGTTTTAAGTGCTGAGCATCAAATTTACCCGCGGGCCGTAAAATGGTTCCTTGATGGACGATTGCGCATAGAAGGTAATCAAGTGAAGTTACAACCCCCGGAGCCGCAATTTTTTAAATTATGAGTGCAGAACGTCCACCCCGTAGATCTGGCAGCAGACTAGCCCCACACAAAAGCTACGCGACAAAATCGAAAGATCCGCTGCGTCGCCCTGAGCGTCGCAATGCTAGCGGCAATTTAATTGCACCAGAAGGTCAAAAGAATTTTTCAAATGCTAAAGCATTGCCACAGCATGCGATACATCTTGAGCGCTTACTTCCTGAGTTACTCAGTTTTGAGCAGCCGGCTGACCGCGTAGTGAGTCGCTATTTCAGAGAAGAGAAACAACTCGGAAATCGTGATCGCGCTTTGATAGCGGAGAGCGCGTTTGCTATTTTGCGTCGTAAAAATGAGTTCTCTCAGTTTGCCTCGAGCGGTGAAGGCTCTCAGGCTAGACGCTTAGCCCTACTGGGTTTGCTGTCTGCGTTATCTGAAGGTGGATTAGGTTCTGCGAATCGTGCGGAGAGTGCTATTGCTGACTTAGCGCATGTGCTCAAGCCTGGTGAATATGAATGGTTGCAGCGTTTTGCAACAGTCGACCCTGCTGCTTTAAATCCCCTCGTTCGTAATAATTTACCTGAGTGGTTATGGGATGCGTTTGGTCAATATCCAGGTGAAGAAACTCGTGAAGAACTTGCTAAGTCATTAATGCATCCAGCGCTGTTAGATTTGCGTGCAAACACTATGAAAACCAATCGCGAAGAATTGCTCGCGCAGATGAATGCATTAGGCGGTCGCTACCAAGCAATCCCCACTCCATATGCACCTGATGGTGTGCGCATTATGGGTAAACCTGCACTGCAAAACACTGCTGGTTTTAAAGCGGGTATGTTTGAAGTGCAAGATGAAGGTAGTCAGCTTTTGGCTTACCTGCTTGCACCGAAGCGTGGTGAGATGATTGTGGACTTTTGTGCCGGTGCTGGTGGCAAGACTTTGGCCATTGGAGCGCTCATGCGCTCTACTGGGCGTTTGTATGCTTTAGATACATCTGAGCGTCGTTTAGCGAATTTGAAGCCAAGACAGGCCCGTAGCGGCCTTTCAAACGTCCATCCCGTGTGGATTGACAGTGAGAATGACGCCAAGATCAAACGCTTGGCTGGCAAGATTGACCGTGTCCTGGTTGATGCCCCTTGCAGTGGTATGGGTACCTTGCGACGCAATCCTGATCTCAAGTGGCGTCAGACCCCGGCTGGGATCTTGGAACTAAATCAGAAGCAAATGAATATTTTGGCCTCTGCGGCCCGTCTTCTAAAACCAGGCGGACGCTTGGTTTATGCCACTTGCAGCTTGTTACCCCAAGAGAATCAAGTCATTGCCGAGGATTTTTTGGCAAAACACCCGCAATTTGAGGCTGTTCCAGCGGCGGAAGTTCTTAAGCCATTGTTTCCAAAGGATAAATTACCCCTAGGCTGCAGTAAAGACAATCCTTGGTGGCAGTTATGGCCTCATATTCATGGAACGGATGGCTTCTTTGGGGCAGTTTTCCAAAAAAAGGCCCCCGCTCCTGTTCCTGAATCAGAAAAAGACGCCCAAAAAGAGACTAAGGTCAAAAACAAGAAAGCTCCTAAAGAACTAAAATAGAGTTTTAGACCTCTTTAGGGATTCCCTTTTGAATACAGTTTCAGGTTTTGATTTATTCCTCCATTGGCTTGCGAATGGATATTTGGATTGGTCATGGTGGCAGATTGTGGTTTTGACTCTGGTGGTCACCCACGTTACGATTGCTGCAGTCACGATCTTCTTGCACCGCTGCCAGGCGCACCGCGCTTTAGATCTGCATCCCATCGCTTCTCATTTTTTCCGTTTTTGGCTTTGGTTAACAACGGGTATGGTCACAAAAGAATGGGCTGCCATACATCGCAAGCATCACGCAAAATGTGAAACAGTGGATGATCCGCATAGCCCCCAAATCCTCGGAATTAATACTGTTCTCTCACGCGGTGCAGAGCTTTATAAAAAAGAAGCTGCCAACCAAGAGACTTTAGATAAGTTTGGTCATGGCACACCCAATGACTGGGTTGAGCACAACGTCTATTCCAAGTTCTCTTGGCAGGGTGTTGCCATCATGCTGATCCTGGATGTATTTTTATTTGGCGCGATTGGCCTAACGGTTTGGGCTGTGCAAATGTTATGGATTCCGATCACTGCAGCCGGCATCATCAACGGTATTGGACATTACTGGGGCTACCGTAATTTCGACTATGAAGATGCTTCCAGAAATATCCTGCCTTGGGGCATTTTGATTGGCGGCGAAGAGTTGCACAACAATCATCACACTTTTGCAACGAGCGCGAAGTTATCTAATAAATGGTATGAGTTTGATATTGGTTGGATGTATATCCAAATGATGAGTGCTGTTGGCTTAGCAACTGTGAAGAAGACTCCTCCTAAGCCGGTGCTGAGTGATTTGCGACCAGCCGACCAAAATACACTTGAAGCTATTATTGCGAACCGCTATGAAATCATGGCGCGTTACAGTAAAACATTACGCAGATTCTTTAGTAACGAAGTACAGCATATGCAGGTATTGGCAGCGCATTTGAGTGACGCACGTACCTGGTTAGCTAAGGATGAAGCCCGTTTAACGGAACAAGAGAAAGCGAAGTTAGAAGAGTTAATGGCAAGTAATGCGCAGTTGCGTAAGATGATCGAGATGCGCCGTGACTTACAAGCCATTTGGAGTCGTTCTAGCGCAAGCAGAGAGCAATTAGTTTCCCAGTTACATGCTTGGTGTCAGCGCGCTGAAGATAGTGGCTTGACGAGTCTACGCGAGTTCTCTTTGAGATTGCGTCGTTACGCTTAAAAGAAGAAATTTTAGATAATAAAAAACCCGCTTTATCAGCGGGTTTTTTATTTGCTTAAGGGAAAGACTACTTCAGCTTTGTTTCTTTGTAAGCAACGTGCTTGCGAATAGTAGGATCAAACTTCATGATCTCCATTTTCTCAGGCTTAGTACGCTTGTTTTTTGATGTTGTGTAGAAGTGACCGGTACCCGCTGATGACTCTAACTTGATTTTCTCTCTGCCGCCTTTAGCCATTTGTGCGCTCCTTAAATTTCGCCACGTGCACGAAGATCAGACAACACGGCATCGATGCCGTTCTTGTCGATAACGCGCAAACCAGCATTGGTTAAGCGCAAGCTAATCCAACGGTTTTCAGATTCAACCCAGAAACGACGATTTTGCAAATTAGGCAAAAAGCGACGCTTCGTTTTATTGTTTGCATGGGATACATTGTTGCCAACCATCGGCTTCTTCCCAGTGACTTGGCAAACTTTTGCCATGACATAACTCCATTAATTGCGAAAAAAGAAGATTGTATCAGTCCCAGCCCACTTTGGGCTAGTCCTAAATGGCTTTTTTACTGAGGATTTTGTTCTAAAAAGGGAAATGAGATGCAAATGAAGCATATAAGTTAGTAATTACTATCATTAATTGCCAGGATTCATAAGCCCTGAGTCTGAAAAAGAGAAAAAACCGCCGCCACTCACAATGCAATGGTCAAGGAGCTGAATATCAACCATTTGCAAGGCATTTGCTAGGATCTTGGTAAGTTCCTGATCGGCAGAGCTAGGTCGTGGATCTCCGCTGGGGTGGTTATGGGCCACGATTAAGGCGCTGGCATTCTTGGCGAGGGCCTCTTTGAGGATTTCACGGGGGTAGATGGCTGTTTTG